>Ga0079996_118501_pt1 | contig 64197 bp, 60 predicted proteins | sample PerSpoAPS_AMetaG_FD_69199 | JGI IMG/M metagenome (GOLD analysis project Ga0079996, IMG submission 69199) | Thermal spring microbial communities from Yellowstone National Park, Wyoming, USA - Perpetual Spouter A (PS_A) MetaG (SPADES assembly)... | ecosystem: Environmental > Aquatic > Thermal... | reverse complement strand
AAGTTATACCCCCCAGTGTCGCCAGTATCGGTACTAGCGTCGCCAGCACGTTTAAAATGCTTATCTCCTCAGCCATCTAACCCCCAATAGAATATCTAGAGAGCTAATATAAAACCTCGATTCAATGACAGATCATGTGTAATCTTACTCAGTTCTATAATAGATCTGTTTGTCTATTAATATTTTTGTTATGGGGTATTTATGCGCGGATCTGATTTTGATCTATGGTTCAGATGACAGCAACAATCATTACAGATGTGAGCCCGAATAGATGGTGGGAACCTGTGATCCGCTGGTAAGATGGCTGGGCTTCAGTTCTTTCAAGGCGGGGAGGAGGTCAGAACATATCTGAAACACCTAGTCAAGCATAGCACCTTGCGACTGACCTCCTCCCCGCCCTAAAGGGCGAAGGTTCCCTTTAGGACGGTTCATCGGTTCCCCCCATCTATTCGGGTTTACATCTGTCATCTGGGGGGCAGTGGGGGTGGTCAGAGATCCCCCAGGAATTGCTTTGATCTTTAGCTTTTTCAATGCCCTCTTCCTTATGTTTAGCTTCCCAATGATGTCTCTATCTGCTTCGAATTCGCATTGTGGGCATTTTAATCTTCTATATCCGTTCTCCTCCAGTTTTGAATCGCATTGTGGGCATTCCGATGATGTCCCATTTGGGTTTACTATTGCTAGTGGGACCCCGTGCTTCATAGTCTGCCAGTCTATCCACTTCCCAAGTCTTTTATAGCCCATTATGATTAGCTTTGTTCTGTGATCCTTGTTCTTTATCTTTCTCAGAGAATTTATCAGCCCCGTGAGATCCTCTCTAGCTACTGCATATCTAAGCCTCTTAGCCATCATCACGATCTCAAGAGATGTTTTTCTAGCCCAGTCCTCAAGTATATTCCTAGCCTTTCTATGATAGGATCTTATTCTATTTAGTATAGCTTTTCTCTTCCTCCATGCAGGATACCTTGGAGAGGAATATCTTTTCTGGAGATCCTCTGCAAGCTTCTTCCACCTATGGGCTTCATCGATCTCGGTGTCCCTCTCCTTGATTATCTTATCATCTCCATATACTATCTTCCTCTCATTGATATCCACAGCTATAGCATCCCTAGGCTGGTAAGGCTGTGGCTTAGGCACCTTCTTAGATATCCAAAGCATCATCTTTCCATCTCTATAGACTAGCCTTGCCTCCCCATTCTCATAGCCATCATATCTCCCATCCCAGCCGATGATCTTAAGCTTTATCCCTCCTATGATCTCCACATATCCTTCTTTAACACTATATCCCGATCCTGGGTGTAGAAGCATTGATAGCTTCCTAACCCTTGGTCTCCTCCCCCTCCTAGGATTATTCCTCCAAGACTTTGCATTTGCAAGGGCATCCCTATAGCAGTCAACAGCAACCCTGGATGGAAGCCCAAACCATTCTCTGAGTTCTCTGTATAGAGCACTATGAACCTCCCCGATTTTCTTTAGATCCAGTCTCAGGATCTTATTTATTGCATAGTTCAGGGCAGTGTTGTATCTCTTGAGGAGCTCTACAGCCTCTGGCTCGGGACTAACCCTCATTCCAATTGAAAGGGTTAGCAACCCCTCAACACCAGAGGCCATAGAGCCCCTCCAAAAACAAAAACCTGGAGAGCTATTAAAACCATCCCCGCCCTAAAGGGCGAGGCTTTCAGTTGTAAACCGATCCGACCTTATTCTCTAAACCCCTTCTAACCTGCAACCAAAAGCTCGGCCCCCGATCATGGGCTCCAACGTTATAGATGAAAATAACCGGTTTCCCATCAACCTTTAGGAAAGCTTTCGACCCGGAATACTCTCTAACCACGTAAGAGATCTCATTCACAATATCCTCTGGAGAGATTAGAGGGTTCCAAGGTCTATAGGATTCATAGTAAATAGTTACTTTGAAATCGCGCTTCTCAGCCACCTTTATAATTCTCTTCAAACTCCCATCCTCGAAGCTCCCGGGACCCCACCAAGAGGCTATGAAACAATCTATCCCAGCATATCTCGCTAGGAGAATGTGTGCTTCTACTAGCCTCTCATCCCAACTATCATAAATACCCAGGAGGGGGTAGTGTGCTGTGTTTCCTATAGAGTCTTCCGTTGCGTTTTCCCAGTGGAACCACCGGCCGCTGACTCCCCATGCCACCCCATACCATGGATAGTAGAAAGCTAGTACCTGCTCGTGAAGCCCTACAGCCACATCCTCATAGACCCCAATACCTATAGGATGCTCATATAATTGCTTAGAGTCCAGTGTAAAAGATCTATCGCTTGTTCCAGGATATTGAGGGTTAGTTCCGTTATTTGTAAAACTCCATATATGCATGAAAACTCCATTGATCCAAGCGAGCATAGAGACATTTGTGCTCCCAATATCGCCTTTCCTAATAGTCACCGATCCCAGATCATCCCCTTTAATAGCTATTATTGAAATATTGATCGAAACAGGGGTCGTATCATAAGGTTTTTTGCCAATCCAAATGCGCATAGGATCTACAGAATACTTTAAATCCGAAGCCTCCGATCCCCAGGTTAGAGTATAGTTGTAACCAACTACTATAGGTCCACCTGAAAACTCCACTGTCGTCCAATCAGAGTTCGTTTCAACAGCAATCATGTAAAAGTATACTTCAACAGTAACCTCTTCTATAGAATGCGCGAAGGGCTTAGTAGAATTCAATGGACTATATAGAATAACTTCTCGAGCATCAGCTCTCTCCTCACTTGGAGACGAATAAACTAGGATTGACCTATCTATATGCTCCTCCTGAAATAATGTTTGTAACCTTATGAGATAAGCCACGATACCATCAGCTAGAACGATAGCTAAGATCAACATAGCTAAAGTGGCAGCAAGGGGGAACCTTAATTTCACCATAATACTACCGCAACCTAAAGAACAGTACATGGAAGGAGTTAATAAAACTTACCATAATAAATCTTATATAGACAGATCCTCCCTAATACCACTTCCCTTAAACCTATTGCAGAGGATTCACAAACTTATGACCTCCAAAGGAACATGAAGCCATCTGAAAGAGACGAAAGCCTGCTTTGCATTAATGTTATTTACAATGTTTTATATGACCCCTCCCCGACCCTAAAGAGCGGGGTTTCGAACCTCTGGGTCTAGGGTGTTACCCCCTGGTAAGGGGTTATAATTTCTGGCATCTCATCTGGGCCTGGGGGTAGGTTGTGCTTTGAGGTGGAAGTCTTTAACCCTAGACGTGGTGGTACTCAGAGAGCACGAGCTAGAAGACCCCGTATACGGGGAGATGCTAAAATACAAGAGGAAACTCTGCCAACAGCGGGAACAAAACTCCATAACAAGCATCCCACCAACCTACAGATTGAAACTAGGAGGAAGCCAAAGCCCAGACTTTCTACATCCACATCCATGTGCGATGCAAACGCTTATAAAGCCCACAAGGAGATATGAACATTGAGGAGCTCCACTGCGCGGTGTAATCTCATGTCTTCAATTATAGTGGAGGCTTTGCAAAGGGAGAGAGCATTACTTCGTGTTAAGGCTAGAATTCTAAGGAGTAGAGTTGAGGATTTTGAAAAACGTTTCAACATAAAGTCAGAGGAGTTCCTAGAGAAGTTTGAGTCAGGAGAGCTAGGTGATGATGAGGAGTTCTTCCTATGGTGGAGCTTTCTCCAAGCATTAAGGAGTGTTGATGAGAGAATGAGGATTGTCGAGTCGAAGCTACAAGAACTTTAACGAGTACATAGAAACTGTAAAGGAGTTAATAACCTCTTATAATGACATCATAGCCATCGCGGAGCTCGAGGAATTCGAGGTTACATTTAACGAGAGGTTCATTAGGGGAATCATTACCTTCATTGACGGATCTAGACTTCACTTCCTTGAGTACATCGGGATAATCAACAACATCTCCATAAAACTTAAGTACAGGTACCATTATGAGGATGCGGAGGGAAACATGATATTTAGATATGATAACGCTCCGCATCATAGGAATATCGCAACATTTCCCCCATCATAAACATGTAGGAAATAATGTGTTACCGTCGAGGGAACCCTCACTTTCAACCTTACTAGAGGAGGTGGCATTGATGATTAGGTAGCATACAGCGAGGTTGAGTGATTAAGTTTAACTTGGGATAGCCGTTAAGACTAATACTGTGGCTTCTCTGCGACCCTGATCTTATCAGCTGGATCGTCTATAAACCTCCTTTTTCCGAGCCGGCTGCCACTATTACTATGCCCAGCTCCTCCGCTAGCTTATCGCTTATCAGGACCTCCTCCTCAAATCCTGATATTAGTACATAAGCTATCTTAGGGCCCATGTTTCTATCACTTGCCACAACCAACACTTCAAGAGCATCCTTTACAACTGAAAGCCTCGCCCTTCAGGGCGGGAATGGTTTTTATAAGCCTTCTAGGGCTTTGGTTTTGGAGGGGGCTCTATGCCTGCGGGTGATGAGGGGTTGCTAACCCTTTCGATAGGCATGAGGGTTAGTCCTGAGCCTGGGGCTATAGAGCTCCTCAGGAGATACAATGTAGCTCTCAACTATGCAATAAATAAGATCCTGAGACTGGATCTAAAGAAAATCGGGGAGGTTCATAGTGCTCTATACAGAGAACTCAGAGAATGGTTTGGACTTCCATCCAGGGTTGCTGTTGACTGCTATAGGGATGCCCTTGCAAATGCAAGGGCTTGGAGGAACAATCCTAAGAAGGGGAGAAAGCCTAGGGTTAAAAAGCTGTCAATGCTTCTACATCCAGGATCTGGCTATAGAATTGAAGATAGCTATGTGGAGATCATAGGAGGGGTTAAACTCAAGATCATCGGCTGGGACAGGAGGTATGATCAGTATGAGAATGGGGAGGCAAGGCTAGTCTATAGAGATGGAAAGATGATGCTTTGGATATCAAAGAAGGTGCCTAAGCCAGAGCCTTACCAGCCTAGGGATGTTATAGCTGTTGATATCAATGAGAGGAAGATAGTCTATGGAGATCACGTGATCAACAAGAAGAAGGACACAGCCATTGATAGGGCCCATGGATGGAAACTTCTTGCAGAGGATCTCCAGAAGAAATACTCATCAACTAGGTATCCTGCATGGAGGAGGAGAAAAGGGATCCTAAATAGAATAAGATCCTATCATAGAAAGGCTAGGGATATCCTTGAGGACTGGGCTAGGAAAACATCTCTGAGGATCGTGGGGCTAGCTAAGAGGCTTGGATATGCAGTCGCTAGAGAGGATCTAACAGGGCTGATAAATTCTCTGAGAAAGATAAAGAACAAGGATCGCAGGACAAAGCTCATAATAATGGGCTATAAAAGACTTGGGAAGTGGATTGATTGGAATGCTAAGAAACATGGGGTTCCACTAGCCATTGTAAAGCCAAATGGGACATCATCGGAATGCCCAAAATGCGATTCAAAGCTTGAGGAGACAGGATATAGAAGGCTTAGATGCCCTAGATGTAGTTTCGAAGCAGATAGAGACGTTATAGGAAAGCTCAATATCAGGAAGAGGGCATTGAAGAAGCTGGGGATCAAAATAGATTTTGGGGGAGTTCTGGCCCCCTCACTGCCCCCCAGATGACAGATGTAAACCCGAATAGATGGGGGGAACTGATGATCCGCTGGTAAGAGGGCTGGGGAACCCCCGCCCTTTCAAGGCGGGGAGGAGGTCAGTTTTAATCAACTCGAGATAAGTAAACCCATATTCTCTTGATGGTTCGAGTGTAGTACTTTCAAAAAATCGTTCCAAGTTCCTATCATAAGAAGTTTAGAAGTTTTAATATGATTTAAAGCAATCTTTAATCTTTCTATAAAAAGCTCTGGAGAGCGATGTAGGAGACATCTCCAAAGACACCTTTTCCTTCGTAAAAGTATGTTAACGGCTTGCCATCCACCTTAAAACACGATGGGTGATTAAAGTAATTTTTACTTAGATATGAAAAATCTCTATCTAATATCTCAATATTTTCAGGATTTGATAAATTCCAACCGGGATTCGAGTTTTTTAGTCTTCCTATACTTTCATACAGAATACCGAGTTTGATATCCTTAGAAAGGGTTTTTTAGAAATAACTTAAGATTTTCATCAAAATATTTTAAATCCCCCGATTCGTAGCCCGACCATGAAATAAGAAATACTCCTATCCCGTAACCAGTCGCCCAATCTATATGCTTGGACATTACTATTGGGTCGTCTAAACGGTATTCACCAAGCAATGGCATGTATTTATGCCCATCCTTCCAGTTACTTAAATCTCTTCTATACCAGAGATAGTAAGGAACAGCTACTATGATATCACCCGTCTTAGCAACATTTTCAAACTGTCTTATATAAGGTGTTTTTATCTCTACTATTCTCTCATTCCCAGCAACATCTCTAACCAGAGCAACTATTCTATACTCCCTCCCACCAACTATATTAGTTATCAAGGCTGAGAACTCTTCCTCTAACTCGTCGAACTTCCCATCAGTAGGTGTTGGAACGAATACCCTCTCCTTATCTGATGGGAAAACCCTTGGATAATCTTCTGGTCTCATCCCATACTTTTGAATCATATAATAATACTCAACTGGGATGAAGCGGAGCTCAGCATATGCTATTGGATTCTCATCATCTATCGCTGTAGAAGTCACATTGATGTCGTAAATCTTGTCTAAGACTATTCTCGTCGGAGTCAGTTTAGACTCGTAATTGTTGGCGGAGAAGTATCCTTTGTCGAGTTCGTGAGAACACTACGCAATACCTCTAAGAATGCGAAGCCCTCTTCTCTGGTGGGCTCTATCCCTGTTGCTTCACCAAATTCATTATAGTATAGGTATCTATTTTTATTACTTTCTCTCCAGCACTGCTTATGGAGTATTTTAGAGCTGTTAAAACCATTGCTTTAAACATTTCAGGTTTTCTTGGGAGTTTCGGGAAATCTGGGTTCTTAAGATTAATGAATCCAGGTATTATAGAGGGGACAAATGTTTTATTATACTTTAATGCTAGTTTACTCCATACCCTATATCCTTCGTCTAGGAATTTTGGATAGTTCTCCTCTACTGGTTCCAATACAGGTGTGTACAGCCAGCAGCCCATGTGGTCCAGGCATCATAGTTCACTGCATAATTGATGAGGAAACAGTTACCTCTTTCGTCACATTCCTCAATCCATCCACCTGTATTGTTTATTGTAAATGATGATGTGGCAGCCCATGGATGTGCATAATCGGATATTATGAATATGTTCACCTCTCGCTTAATGTCTTCCACAAACCCAGATACATTGCCATTGAGAGAGCCACTTGCATAGAAGTAAACGACAGGCTTACCGTTGATTTTAAGGTAATTATCCCGCGTGAAAAATAGTTCTTTTAGTGTCTTCATATCCTCTACTATCATTTTCCATTGATTACTATTCTCGATATGGTAAATTCCATTTGCATACGGCTTCACTCCTGCTCTTCGAAGTCTATCTTCAATACCCTCATATTGAATGGCTACCATAATGTTGGATGATAAAGGAATATCCATAAACCTAGCAATATTCTCTAGGAGCTGGAGGCTTCCACCATCCCACGTTGGAACCCATGACATAAAGAAACAGTTTACTCCATGGCCAGTAGCCCAGTCAATATGCTTCGAAATAATAACAGGGTCTACTACATCATATTTACCTAGTAAAGGATGAACAGCCATGGGCTCAAGCACCTCCCACGAATGTGGCCTAGGATAATATGGAAAATAATTCGCACCCAGAATTACTCCTTTCGCATATAGTACTCTTCCTAGGTTCTCGTATTGTCTTATGTATGGTGTTTTTATCTCTACTATTCTCTCATTTCCAGCAGTATCTCTAACCCTAACTTCTATAAAGTACTCCCTACCACCCTTCAAATCTTTGAAATCAACACTGAAAATCATTCTTTCAATTTGTAAGGGTTTAATTCTAACAATCCTCACATCTTCCTCTGGGAATACTTTATTGTAATCCTCCTCCTTCATACCATACTTTGTTATGAAGTATTTGTACTCAATAGGTCTAAGAGTAACCTCAACAACCTCCAAATTACTAAGAGGTGATATAACCTCAAAGGCAACATTTACATCGTATATCTTATCATTTACAACCCTCGTAGGCTTCCAGTAAAGGTTTAGTATCAAGGGGAAGTATTGTAGAACTTTCTGCAATTTTTCCTGTGTTATTTTCAAATCCTCTAATATTTTAACTGTAGATGATTCGAATGAAACCCTCTCATCACCTAGTAATGCTCTGTACTTTTCAATAGTATCTTTTAGCTTTCTAATAGCTTCATCCATCCTCTCCCTATAATAAGCTATAGCTGATGTAGACTCCCTCTCAAGCTCATCAAGTTTGTTGATTATAGAGTTTAGCCTGCCAACCTCCTCCATAGTAGTGTTATACCGGGCCTCCCAGTAGCTTGTTTTCTCCTCAGACTATTGATTTCATCCACACTCTGTTTTTAGCTTCTCCGATAGCCTGCTAACCTCCTCCCTTGCAGAGCTATATCGTTGCATTAAATACTCTAGCTCCTCCTTTGATCTAGCTAAGTCACTTCTTAAACTGGAGATTTCACCCTCCCGCCCCCTCAGCTGTCCTATTAGCCTCTCAACCTCCTCCCTTGCAGTGTTATACTGGTTTATCCAGTACTCCAGCTCCCTTCTAAACATAGCCTCAAGCATAGGTATGTGGTATAGCCTCTCATAGGTTTCAATAGCAACAACACCCAGACCTATGCCAGCCAGGAATCTGAATAGATCCCTCCTATTCATATTCATATTATCACTCCCAATACAAGCTCGTACTAGAGATTGTATGGAGGTTATTTAAACTCTCCATGATTGATGCTAGGAGGGCTGCTTAGGGGTGTATGTGGTGAGCCTAGTTTGTCATGAACACAACTATAGTCACAAGCCCCTAGCTTGTTAGATAATAATCGTTAAACTTTTACCAAGCATCTCTACTGAAGCCTCTAAACATACTCTACAGCGGGGCTCGCTTGTTTAGGGGTTTGTGGGAGGGGCTCGGTCTCACATGGGGGTTCCGCTGGAGGTTCAGGGGACTCATAGCAAGCCCGTTAAATGTAGTCTCCTCTACGAGCATTGTGTTGGCCCGGTGCGCTACACACTATACCTCGATGTCCTAGGCCGTGTTAGGCCTCGTTTCAAGGAGCCCCCAGGTTTCCAGGTCTCTGCCCGAGAGGCTGTTACAAGGCAAGCAATAGATTTAAATACCTCTAGTTACTTGTAAATGAGTACCGAGTTTAAGTTTATAGACATCTAATCCCTAGCCATATTAGATGATGAGGCGATACCCCTATGTGCTTTGTATATAGATATCCTCGGAGAGCGATGATGCTTGAGCTCTCCTCAGATGGGAGCCCCGTGCCGCTGGGCTCAACAGCCACCCATGAACCCATAGAGATCCCAAGATCTCTATGGGGAAGGTGGAAGCCCCTCGATGCCACAGAGCTAGAAACCCTGTGGATCAGGAAGCACAGCAATCCAAAACAAAAGAATATCAATAATCATCAACAACCATCGGGAGACAAGCGGAGTTTAGGTACATCTCCGTCTTTGTAGTTTTTAGCCTCGTACCTTGTCTTAGACGCGTTTGTTCAAGATCTCTACTGATGTCAAGGGCTCCTCTATATAGAATTAATTGCTATGTCTCTTACTATTTGCTAAAACAGACTTTGAATATGTGAGGGTGGATAGCTTGTTTTAGTGTCTTAAGCTTCTGATTCCTTATTATTATTGTGGGCTATGTTGAGCGATCTCTATATATGGCTTGAGGATCTATCTAGCCCCGATGTTCTCAGATGGATAGATCTTAATGATAGGAGGGCTAGAGAGTATGTTTATGATAAGAGCTCAGTGCTCTATAAAAGGCTTTTGGATCTGAGCTTGGAGCCTATATATTATAACTTCAGGATCACTGATCTTGGTTATTTCTATATGATGAGGTCCAGGGATTTCAGGCTCGGTATAATATATAGAGATGGCTCTTCAGAGGATCTTGTAGTTTCCTCATCGCTAGGTAGAGATGCTATTATTACAAGCTATTTTGTCTCTAGAAAAGGGGATCTGGTTGCTTACTACTACTCAGAGGGTGGTAGGGATCTGGGTAGGCTTGATATAATCGAGACCTCTAATAAGAGGCCCATAGACAGGATCGACGGCTCTATCCACAGTGTGTTATTCCTAGAGGGAGGGAGACTCTACTATGTTAAATTCTATAGATCTAGGGAATGCCCAGACGGTGTTAGGGCTCCATGCTCTAGGGTTTTTCTCAGGGATGGCGGCAGGGATGAGATGGTCTTTGGAGAGGGGGTACCCACATCGAATTTCATAGGTTTGAAGCAGAGCGTCGATGGATCCAGAGCTATGGTCACGATATTCCGTGGCTGGAACTCCTCAAAGATCTATGCTGGATCTCTCGGAGATCCCAGCTCTTGGTCTGAGCTATATGGAGGAGACTATCTATCGATCCCGATAGACTATGTGGATGGATGCTATATTGTAAGAACATATGACTCTACTGGAATGGGGAGGATCCTATGTTTGGATGGAGAGAAGGCTAGAGAGGTTATCCGTGAGAGAGGCGAGTACCTAGAATCGGCCTTCATACTCGACAACATAGTAGCCGGTATCTATATTACAAGGGAGTGCTACAATAAAATAATATATTATAGCATGGATGGGAGGATCCTCAGCGAGTATAGCCCCAACACCCCATCATCCATAGCTATAGCATCTGAGCAGGCTTATAGGGGTGAGGCGATTATCGAGGAGACATCGTTTATACAGAGATATAGGGTTGTAAAGGTATCTAGAGACATGCTCCACGGCGAGGTTATTAGAGAGTCTAGAAGAAGGGACGACTTTGAGGTAGAGCATGGATGGGCCAGATCCCATGATGGCACGCCCATACATTATTTTATAATCAGAAGAAGAGATATTAAGCCGTCGAAGGTTGTTCTCTATGGATACGGAGGCTTTGGAATAGCCCTCAAGCCAGGCTATTATCTATGGTCCATACCAGTAATAGAGGATGGGGGAGCCCTTGTTGTCGCTAATATAAGGGGAGGTTCTGAGTATGGAGAAGCATGGCACAGAGCTGGGATGGGCAGGAATAAGATCAACGTCTTCATGGACTTCATAGCAGTTGCGGAGGATCTCAAGAGAAGAGGTGCAAGGATAGTAGCCCATGGCAGGAGCAACGGGGGCCTACTCGTGGGCTCTGTGATACTTATGAGGCCAGATCTATTTGAAGGGGGTGTTATAGGATATCCTGTGCTAGATATGCTTAGATTCGATAAGCTATACATAGGCAGAGCCTGGGTACCTGAATATGGTGATCCAGATAATAGCGAGGACAGGGAATATCTGGCAAGCTACTCGCCATACCATAATATAAAACCTGGGAGAACATATCCAGCTGTGTTTCTCTACACCGGGTTAAACGACGATCGTGTCCACCCGGCCCATGCCCTCAAATTCCATGCCAGGATGATTGAATATGGTTATGAGAGCTATTTGAGGGTCGAGAGATCCTCGGGGCACATAGGATCAACTCCAGAAATAGTTGCAAAGGAAATGGCTGACTATGTAGGCTTCATATACAAAAAACTAGGCCTAGAACCCAAATGATCCGTCTTAGCTTATGGCAAGGTCACACGCTCTATCAATTCCATAAGGGATCTATAATTGGGAGAGAAGGTTTCAACTAAAAAATCTTTTAGGAGAATATGCCTTAGTCTCATATGCCATTCATAGATATCTTGCTTATCGGCTGTGGAAGAGCATATATCAAGTATATGCCTCATATGCTAAACACCTGTATCTCTTCACAAGGGTAGCCCAAACCCTCACTCTGGATGGTGTAGAATTTAAGTCATAGGAATTCATCGTAGCTAGAAAGAGCATTAAGGGATATATGAAAGAACATATAGTTAAACGAGTTAAGTCTATAACTACTAAGGATGTACAGACATCGGTACTAACACCCGAGGATGCTAAGCTCATTGAAGAAAGAAGAATATGCATATTCGACGATGTCGTATCAACAGGGGAACCATAAACGCGCTGGATATGCTGTTGCCGGTTTAGCGATAAATTTAAATACTTTCAGCTACTTCTAATTACTTGGTTGGTGTTGGAGAAGCTCTTAAAGACCCTTAAGAGAACGGTAATCCTAGAAGGCTGGACTAACAGTATTGGTAGGCAGGCTCTTAGAGAGGTTGGGGATGCATATAGGGAGATGCTGGGTGAGATGCTCTGCTACGCTCTAGAGTATAGAGCTTCTCAATCCACTTTACACAGGATCTTCTATAACAGGTTTAGAGAGGAATATCCACGGCTTCCCACGAGGATTATCAAGGGGTGCTATAGAGAATGCCATTAGAAGGGCTAGGTCATTCAAAAAGCTTAAGAAAAAAGGACAGGCGGAAAGAGATAGGCCTGAGATAAGGAGTATAACGATAACATATTCTGATTCCCAGGATTAGAGATTGAGAAAGATATATAGAGGTTAGAACACATAGGGGGTGGATAAGGATAGGCTATAGAAATCATAGACGGCTACATAGATATCTCTATAACAATTGGAAGCCATCAAGCGAGTTGAGGTTAAAAATAGCTGGTGGGAGGATCCTCATATATCTAACACTGACCAAGGAGTTCGAGGTATCTTATAACCCGGATAACTCTGTTGCAGTGGATATAAATGAGAACAATGTTACCCTAGCTGTCTTTGTGGATAGAAGGCTACATGAGATCTATAGGGTTGAAACTAATATTGGCAGGATCGTTATAGCATATTCTGAGAGGAGGAAGAGAATAGCGGAGAATAGATCCACTAGGGATAGAATTGCTAGGAAAGCCCTTAGAAAGCTTCGTGAGGGGGAGAGGAAGGAGGATATCATATACAAGACAGCCAAGATAATCGAGGAGATCGCTAAGAGATATAACGCGGTTTTAGTTGTCGGGAATGCCCATAGAGGTAAGAGTAGAATGGCTAGTAATGCTAATAAGAGTCTGAGGCATAGGATCCACCAGTGGTGCGCCTCAAAACTAGTTGAAACATTGAATAACAAGCCATTACATGTTTTTGAGGAGTCAGAGGCATACTCCTCATCAAGAGATCCGTTTAGCGGTAAGCCTATCAAGAGATACACCCCCTCTGTGATTCGCATTGCGCTGAGAGGGGGTAGAAGGGTGAGGGTTATAAAGATACAGATGAGGCTAGCAAGGCTGAGCAACGGATTAACCATGGATAGAGATGTTATAGGTGCTATAAACATCGGCTTGAAATACCTATCCTCAGATGGGAGCCCAGTGGCGTTGGGCTCAACAGGGCCCCATGCAGCTCGGGCGAAGCTGGTGATCCCAAGCCTAGGGCCAACCCCGCTAACAGAATTAAAGATATTTACAAGTATTTAGAAGTATCATTAGCGTGGAAACGCTTGTAAAGAAGGCGGGGGAATGTTGTGTGTAAAGTCTGTATATGGAAAGAGGGGCCTTGGTATAAAGCTACCGATCTAAAGTACTTTGCTATTCTACCTATTTTTGTTTCTAAAGAACTGTATGAGACCCTTATTAGAAGAATCTAAAATCTATCTTATATCATTTATGGTAAATTTATTGATAGTGTTTATCAAAATGCTTTTAAGCATTATACAATTCTATAGTTAGGGAGGGTCTTGATTTCAATAGCTGTATTAGCGAGTCACTCAGCTCTTGATGTACTAGATGGAGCTAAAGATGAAGGCTTAAAAACTATAGCTGTGGCCAAGGTGGGAAGGGATAGGGCTTATAAGGAATTCCCAGTAGTGGATAAGTTAATCGTGCTCAAGGAATATAACGAGATCCTCAGAAAAGATGTTATTGAGGAGCTAATAGGTGGAGATGATTTATTGAAGAAGGTAAGGAGACTCGCAGAGAAGGGGGTTACAAGGCTGGAAGATCTAGAATCTGCATCGATAGAAGAGCTAGTGATTGGAGTCCATTTCAGTGTTAACTATTTCAACTCGAGGATCAGGAAGAGGTTGGAGCTTCATAGCTTCGATAGGAGGATCCAGAGCAACCTCGATGGAATATTGAGATTACCTGCAAGGGAGCAGCTAGGATTAGAGTTAGAGGAAAGCTATGTAGAAGTGGGTCATGAGCCAGCGACTATTAGAGAAAGTCTCCTCGAAAGTATTTTTGAAATTGTGTATAGATTCGTTGAGACATGCTCGAAGCTTGTTCCTCTAGGCATCATAGGATCTTTTTCCCTTCAGCTGATTATTACATCTGATCTAGATCTAGTTGTATATGATGTATCAACGAGGATTGGAGGAGGCACCAATGCCTATATGGGGGTTGGAAGCCGATATAGTAAGCTGTATTTTAGAAGACTCATTTCAATTGGCAGGAGGATCGCTATTGAATTAAGAGAAGCCTGGGATCAAGGTAGGCTTGATGAGGTGGTCACATGAATCTAGAGAATATCCTAAAGAAATATGATCTAGAAAGACTATCTGTTGCAACATTAGCAAGCCATTCAGCAATAAATATACTTAGAGGAGCCAAGGCTAGAGGTTTAAGAACTATAGCTATTTCAAAGTCAGATGCAACATGGTTCTATAAGAGGCTCTGGTTTATCGATGAAGTATGGGAAGCAGTGCCCGAGGAGTTCAGGAAACTCTCGCCTAAGCTGATAGAAATGAACGCAATATTGATCCCACACGGCAGTCTTATAGAATACGTTGGGTGGAAGAGGATACTCGAAATCCAAGTCCCAATTCTAGGCAACAGATATCTCCTTGAATGGGAGGCGGATCAGGAGAAGAAGATGCTGCTTCTAGAGAGATCCGGGATACCTACACCGAGGGTCTATAAAAGGGTCGAGGATATAGACAGGCCTGTAATAGTAAAGCTCCCAGGCGCCAAGGGTGGAAGAGGCTATTTCGTGGCAAGGAACAGGGATGAGGCTTCAAGGAGACTTAAAAATCTGAATGACAACTATATAATTCAAGAGTATCTAATAGGTGTACCAGCATACTATCACTATTTTTCGTCTAGAATAATGAATAGGATCGAGATCTTCGGCATGGATATCAGATACGAAACAAATGTAGACGGCAGGACGCTAGGCCTTGCAGAGCCTAGCTTCGTAGTTGTTGGTAACATTCCGCTTGTCCTTAGAGAGTCCTTGCTACCCAAGATCCAAGAGTATGGAGAAAGATTTGCAAAGGCCGTAGAAGAGTTGATACCTCCAGGTCTCATTGGGCCCTTCTGTCTCGAATCCATAATAGGCGATGATCTAAGTATCCGGGTATTTGAGTTCTCCGCGAGAATCGTCGCTGGCACTAATACCTATATGGGGGTTGGAAGTCCCTACTCTATAATGTACTTCGAGAAGCCTATAGACATGGGAGAAAGAATAGCGATAGAGATCATAGAGGCTTCCCGTTCAGGAAAACTATTAGATATTCTTACATGAAAAGGACATACGCGTGTAATTCTGAGCGCTTGATTAATGTAGCCGGTTCTGACCTCCTCAGCTAAAAGGACATAGCATTAGGATTTAGATTATTATTATCATATGCACTTATCTGCAGTGCTAAAAATAACGAGACACTCGCAGAGCTATGATACTTCTGCTGGGCTATATATATAGAATATATTGCCTAGATCCTCTAATCTTACTTTAGTTTTACATGGAACTTAAATTATATCGAGCTAGATAAAACCTAAACCTAAAGATAGTAGAAGCTTCTTTTTCAGCTTCTTAGAACATATTACTTGGAGTGGGTCTTGAAAATCTATGCCGCTATCTCGGCTCTCATCATGGTTCTCCTATCTACTCTAGCCTTTAACCCGCTTACACATGCTAGTAACTGCGACTATGTAGATGTCCCGGCTGTTGAGAGCCAGAGTGGTAGGGGTAGTACTGTGAGGGTTACTATATGTGTGTCCCCAGGATCTGGGGTTATAAGGATCTATGGCGTTGATAGGATTGAAAGTGATACGATGGTCTCTATATTCACAGCATATCTTCTAGCTCAGATATACTCTGGCAAGAGCTTCTCAGGATCAGATCTATCTATATATTTTGGCAGAAGCGTGGAGGATGTCTCAGGCCCTTCTGCAGGTGCCCTACTAACATATGCCTTCTACAACATCCTCGCTAGAGGGGAGATCAGGCCGAGGATCTCTGGCACGGGTGCTATAAATCTCGATGGTAGTGTTGAGGCTGTGGGGGGTATTCCGCAGAAGCTCTCAGCTTTGAAGAGTCTTGGCTATAGATCTGTTTTCCTGCCTGCTATTAGCTATATTCAATACTCACAGGCTATTAGCACTAGATTCAGCGATCTAAGCGTAACGCCCATCGGAGGAATAAAAGCTATGCTTAACATCTCTACAGGTGCGGAGGCCCAGCCACCGAGAGACAGCTCTCTAGAGGATATTGAGAGGGTCTCCAAAGCCCATGTGGAGATGCTGAGAAGCATAGTATCAAGTCTTATAGAGATATACATGAGTAGAGTTGCCGACAGAGGATCACAGAGCTATAGAGAGGCATCAGCTCTCCTCAACATAGCATCTAAAACCCAACCTCCAGAGGGATACCCATCTATCAATCTCTACTACCTAGCACTCATATCCATAGCTCAGGGGGTTGTGCAGGGAGATCTGAGGGGCTACGGGGCTATGCTCATAGACAGAGCTGTCGAGCTATATAATAAGAGCCTAGGTGTTCTGAAAGAGATATTCTCAGATATACCTAGAAATCAGAGCATGGATCGATATATAGTATATATGCTCCTCATTGAAAGAGCCCTAGACCTCATAGGCTATTCAAACACCGTTAAAACCTATATGTCTAGCGGAGATAGAAGCGTTCTAGCCCCTGTGGCGGGGCAGATATATGGGAGAGCACTCTCAATAACATATTGGGCCGACATACTTGGTAACCTCACAAAGCCGGGTGAAAACGGGAGTCTCAGAGATATATATGTATCCTCACAGAGACTCCTAGAGACGCTTGGAATAGCCAACCAAAGCCAGGGCATCTACACAGCATTGGCAAACAGCCTGGGAAGAGATATAGATCTCGAGGGGCTGAGAATGCTCATTCCGGCATACACGCTATACAGCTATCTGAGAAACTACTCGGCATCTATAAGAGCATCTACAATCGGCCAAATACCAATAGGCAGCCTAGAAGCCTCCAGCTATGTAGAGACCCTAATAGAGAGAGGCTATATGCAACCCCAGATAACCATGGACTCGGGGCTCCTGCTAAACATATATAGATTTTCAACATGGGCGCTAAAGATCATAGGAAGCATATCCTCAGCAGGATCACAGGCCCCAATACCCCAAACCCTCATATCCTCGCTAATAGGCACGAGCTCGTCGGCATCAGCCCTCAACATACTAGCAATAATATATAGTGGGAAGGCATCACCGCCAAGAGCTATAGAGCTCTCAGGATCCTCCCAACAGCCCCAGCTAAACAGCCCAAGCATCGGAGGAGGGGAGGGCTATTACCATGTTCTAGCGTCAAATATACTCACTGCAATGTCTATCGTAACAGCCCTCATAACTACTATAATAGTGATCTCAACATCTCGAGCTAGAAAAGCTCGAGCACAAACTGCTAACAGCCAGCCTAGTTAGCCCTCTTCTCATACCCAGAGAATAGGCTGTAGAAGAGGGCAACTGATGAGATTCCTATCAGCATCGATAGATATAGAGGAACCTTTAAAAGGCCTGCAGATATATAATACCCTGTAACAGCTGGTGCGAGCGAGCTTGAGAGGTTCATGGAAAGAGCTATAACTGTTGATGCTGAGGCCCTCTCTGAGGGATCTACAAGGCCTATTATAAAGGATCTCAGGATCGGGTTAGGCATGCTTAGAAGGATGATTATAGATGCATATAGAAGCCCAGCTGCAATAAGACTATCTACAAGTATGATGGGAAGCAGTAGAGAGAAACCGATTGCCTGGAGAGTCACGATAGAAGCTACAGACCCTAGTTTTCTGGCTATAGCTGGTGAGGCTAGAAATGCGAACATAAGGATGAACTGAGCTGCGGCATATATATATGAGATCACACCCACAGAGGCTCCATACCTCGCGTTCAGCCAGAGAGAGAATATAGAGCTGCCTATAAGCCCCGTAGATAGCGAGAAGAGAACCCCATAGGCCATACCCCTTATAATCACAGATCTTGACTTGATTGGAAGAACCAGCGAGGGTCTCCCACTGCCAGGATTGCCTGTGGAGCCAATCCCTATGGAGAGGATCAGTAGGGATGACTGTAGAAGGGAACCCCCCATAATAGCGATCACTGGGAGATATTGATACCAGGCGGAAAGCCCTAGAGAAGCTAGATAAGATGGTATCCCGCCGGCGAGGGAGCCGAGAACACCTGCAAGGGAGTATGTAGATGCTGATACGCTGAAAAGAAGATTCCTCCTCTCAGGTGTTGGAGCTATATCCGCTAGAATCGCCGCTATAGATCCGCCATATAGAGCAGAGCCTATACCCCCTAACACTGCTAGTGATAATAGGTAGAAGAGGTTTATTGGATATAGATATCCCAGCATCACCAACCCTCCAATGAGAAGCCCTAGAGAAGCTATCCTCCTCCTACCATAGGTATCCGCTAGAATCCCTCCTGGCAGCAGAAGAGCTATCGCCACAATAGATGTTGTGGAGAATAGCAACCCGACCTCGCCCGGTGAGTATCCCATGCCCCTCAGATATATCCCAAGATCAACATTCTGGACGGAAATAGACATCGCGACCAAGGCCTGGGCAATCACAGCTTTCCTAGCATTTGCATCGAGCTGGAAATACCCCTTTAGACTACCTATGAGTCTTAAGAGGATATTCCTGGGAAACCTCTCGCCCAGATGCCCTCGATATAGATACTTCAAAAGCTTATATGTTATCTACAAAAATAATAAAGCTTATGTCCAGGGTTTCTACTTAATGTTTATTTTCATATAAATATTAAGTAGAAACTATCCCAGAATTTCCACACAGCTAGTTAATCCAGGCTGTAGTGGGGGATCCAGGGCTAGCTATAGTGGAGATTATTGGATGTCCTTATAGCTAGGGATGCGAAACAACATGGTGGGGATGGGGTTAGCGACTAAGATCCTCGAGATACTCTCGAGAAAACCCTTCGCAGTTATCGGGCATAGAGGTGCCGCTGGCTTAGCACCTGAGAATACTCTCGCATCTTTCTCAAAGGCTATAGAGGTGGGCTCTGATATGGTTGAGCTCGATGTACAGATAACCTCAGATGGTGTTGTTATTGCCATGCATGATGAGGATCTAAAGAGACTTGCCGGCTTGGATATAAATGTTAGGAGGAAAACCTATGGAGAGATATCCAGCATAAGGATTAGAGGAGAGCCCATACCAAGGCTAGAGGATGTTCTCAGACTCTGTGTCGAGAATGTAGGGGTTTTAATAGAGATCAAGGTGCCCGGAGATGAAGTATATGTGATAGACACCATAAAATCCCTTGGAGCCGTGGACTGGGTGGCTATTATAAGCTTCAGCGAGGAACCACTTAGAAGGGTTAAGAAGGCATTGCCCTCGATACCAGTGGGCATTATATATATACAGCCACCAGGTAGGATAGTCGATGCAAAGAGAGAGGGCTTTGAAATAGCCCTACCAAGATATCCACTGGCAACTACGAGATCTATCGAGCTAGCCCATAGACTTGGTATCAAGGTGGTTGCCTGGACTGTAAATGAGGAGAAATGGGTTAGAGAATTGGCATCGAGGGGGATCGATGGTATCACAACCGATTACCCAGACATGGCTGTTAGGCTTAGAGATACGATCTCGAAGACCCATCTCTAGAGCCGTTTATAACTATACCGATGTTTATATCACCAGTAATATGGGGGTTTGCATGGAACTATGCTTACGGTTCGAGTGGGCTTTTACCTATACTAGGTAGGTTTGATATAGTTGTGGTTGGTATTATCACAGGCTTTGTTCATGTGCCTCATGCTTATGCCATAATATCATCAGCAATGCTCTAAATATTCTTCATTAGAAGAGGTTGCTAAGATCCATGGTGCTGGATCTAAAGCTCTACTTTTAAGGATCGTGATACCCCTTATAATGCCATCAATAATATTCTCAACAGTTCTGCTCATAATACTAGGTATAGAGCAGTTCGGAATTCCGCTTGTTTTACTTGCTCCATGGGGAGAAGATGTTCTAACGACATATCTATATTCTATATATAATGCATATGTATCGAATCCCTATCCTAGGATGGCTGTTGTTGCATCTATAATGCTGTATATAACTGTATCGCTTCTAATAGTTCAGAGATATATAGTGCTAAGGGAGTCGAGAAGGTTTGTGACAATAGGTGAGAGGGTAAGAGGGTTTTATGTTGTGCAATCATCAATGGGTGCCAGGGTTTTTCTACTTGTATTAGTGCTTCTATATATAGTATTTACAATTATAGTCCCACTATCAAGCATAGTACTGAGATCTCTAGTTCCTCTATATGGTTCTAGAATGGGTTCGATTTCTTTTGATGCATATGTAAACATACTACATATTATAGAAGTATAATTATAAATACGCTTGTAGTAAGTCTCATCGCTTCCACATTGGCTGTGATATTGTATCTCTCGATATCGATTACAGCAGTTAGATCTAGCAATAGGTTCTTATCAACAGTTGCTGATATAACAGCTAGCTTGCCCAGAGCGATGCCCGGTCTAGTAGCAGGTCTAGCATTTCTCTGGATATATCTCTTAACTCCTCTTAGAACTATAATGTACACATATATGGGTCTTGCCCTTGCCCATGTAACAATATGGTCAGCTCTCGGTGTTAGGATTATAATGGGCTCCATTATTCAGATATCTAGGGAGTTAGAGAATGTAGCTCTGATCCATGGAGCGACTCCTACACAGGTAGTGGTCAGAATACTTGCTCCTCTACTAAGCCGTTCTCTGCCAATAACATGGCTTCTCGTTTTTATAGTCAGCATTAGAGAACACTCGATACCATTATTCATAGCAACAAGTGGAACCCAGGTCATAGGTTCATCTATAGTAATTCTACTCGGTAGCGGTGATCTAGGAACTATAGCGGGACTCTCAACAATATCACTAGCTATATCATCCCTTCTAGCTATAGCTATATTCAGGCTTGGATGGAAACCATATGGGGGATGAATGATATGGCATTTATAGAAATAAAAGATCTGTCAAAGAGACTGGGCAGATCACAGGTATTGGAGGGTGTAAGTTTTAATCTGGAAAAAGGTGAGGTTTTCGCCATATTAGGACCTAGTGGGAGTGGCAAGACAACCCTTCTTAGGTGCATCGGAGGTATAGAGAAACCTGACAGAGGATCCATTGTTATGAATGGCTCTATACTCTTTGATTCAGAGAAAGATGTAAATACACCACCGGAGAAAAGAGAAATGGGATACGTGCCGCAAACCTGGGCTCTATGGCCTCATATGAGAATTAGAGATAATATAGCATTTGCTCTTAAGCTAAGAAAGATTCCGAAAAGCGAAATCGAGGCAAGGGTTTTTTAAAATAGCTAAGGCTCTAAAAATAGAGGATCTGTTGGATAGGTATCCATGGCAGCTTTCTGGAGGACAGCAACAAAGGGTCGCTATTGCAAGAGCCCTTATCTTGGAGCCAAAGCTTCTGTTATTCGATGAGCCTCTATCTAACCTAGACGCGGCTCTGAGGGAGGAGGCGAGAATGTGGTTAAGAGATCTGCTGAAGTCGCTGAGTATAACAGCCATCTATGTGACCCACGATGTGCGGGAAGCTCTATTTATAGGAGACAGGATTGGTGTTTTACATAGTGGAAGGATGGTTTTCATTGGAAAAATTGAAGAGCTGTATGAGAAAATAGACAAGCCTGAAATAGCTAAGCTGATAGGCTATAATATATTAAGTGGGAAAGTAATGGATAGTATTGTATTAATAATAAAACCATAGTAGAGTTAGCGAGTAGCGATCTAGTAGAGTGCGCAGGCAATGGAGAGAAGGGTGAAGATGTATATATAGCATTCTGGCCATCAAGTGTTAATATAGGGAAAGAAAAAATTGTTGAAAAAATAGTTAGGGTAAGCAAAATAGAAAAAGATCTATATGAATATATGGTTGCTATTTCAGGCGATGAACACTTTAGAGGTATAGCTAGCACTAGGATATATGAAGGGACATTAGTGCATTTATCAATAGAAGAATGTAGGGTTATACATAAGAGATATAGGTAAAACCTATAGAGATTCTCGTGATTCTCAGTTACATTATAGATCTCTAAAGCCTATCTGAATATTACCTTAATACTAGGCCCAGACTTCAGGATCTATTTCATATATAATGGATAGTTTGTTTTTCCTCTTAATGATCAAATGAGATCCTATATATTCTCAGATTATCTTCTCTGACCTCTTCCTAACCTTATAGATCAGGAGTTCCGCGTCTATCAGAGCGGGAGTTTGGGCTACACTCCCTCTGGGAGGGTTTAGCCCCCGGGCCGGGTCTCCGGCTTATTATCCCTATCCCCTTGAAAAGGGACTCAGGGTTATGGCTTTTATCATTGTCTCGGAGACATAGGTTTAATCTTGCGTTGCTAGCACCTCTATCTTGATCGCCAGAGGGTTGCTCCCGAGATCACACACGTTATAATCATAGAGAATACTGGAAGATACTGGGCTTATAAATCTTCATCTTCGACATAAATGGTGAGGCTTTCAGTTGTAATCTTAAGGTTTCTTTGTTTTAAAAATTCAGGGTTATCTTTATAGAAACTTGTGCCTGAGGAGGTTAGCTAGAATAATTATAACATCGATCTCAGGCCTGGGTTATATAATAATAAAATTTATTTAGCACCATTGCTATTCTGGAGCAATATATTGTTGCTCTATCAAGTCTGAGTTGTAGATATAGAGGTTATATAAAGGCTAATCCCCTCAATAGGGATGATTTTCTATTTATAACGTCTGCAAATTCTATATACCCCCTTGTAGTATATCTATTGGGTGGGAGATTGCAGGCCGTCTCCATATCTATTGAGAAGGCTGTGAGGATTGGTTTGAGAAGATGGGATGCCTATCTAAGGCTCGCACTAGGTGGTAAGGGTTATGTTATATACATGCCTATGCTTCCTAGAAAGCCTGAGAGGGCCGAGGCTCTGGTTTCAGGTGACGGCAAGAGGATTTTTATAAGTATCTTGAGGAATAGTCTATACCCCTCATCGTCAGGTCTCCTAGCCGATCGAGGATCTTCCTCCAGGTCTCAGAATAGGTGACATGGTCTACCATGGATATATTATAATGAAAACGAGATATATCCAAAAACAGCTGGAGACAGCCTCGATACTCTATGGCCACCTGTTTAAATACCCTTGTGAGAATAAAGATAGCGTATGGCTATTGAAAAAATAGACAAGAAGATCATATTACGGCTATTGAAAAACGGCAGGGCTTCTGTGAGAGATATATCTAGATACACGGGAGTATCGCCTCAGCTTGTGAGCTATAAGATAAGATCTTTCATCAGTAGAGGTATAATAAGGAGCTTCTCCATAAGGACATCTCCTAACCTCTATGGTTATTACTACGCATTCGTAGCTATAGATAGCAAGGTCGTGGATACGATCAGGGTCTCCTCGTGGGCATCATGCCTGGAAAGAATCGAGGTTGTCGAGATATATTCAAACACTATGGAAGGGCTCAGGAGGGATATCGATCGTATAAGTAGCATGTCTAAGGGGTACTATATGTCCTACATACCTCCCCAGAGGCTTTATAGAAGATCGCCTACTGTCGAGAGATTCATAAGAGCGATAAGATCGGAGCCTAGGTCGAGCTTCTCAAGGATAGCCGAGATCTCGGGGCTGGATAGAAGAACAGCTGTTAAGATCTACAAGTGGCTTAGAAGGAACAATTTAGTAAGCGTGATCCCAGTGATCGATATCGATAAGGCTGGGATAAAGATAGTCATTGTATTCACAAGAAGGGCTGAAAGGCTATTGCTACCTGCGGGCATTGACTACGAGGTACTGTTATATATAAGGGATGATCCATATGCTTTCTTCATGACGGCCTTCCTGGATAGCTACGAAGCCAAGAGATTTATATCTGATATTATTAGCCAAGATAGGGATGCCGATATAATGATCATATATGACTATGGATTCAAAGAAATAGAATAGAGAGTCCACCTCCTAGCCCAAGTCCCTCCAAGTTAAAAGATCACTACACTTTCTCCGGCTAGGAATTCAGGATCCAGTTTTTATCACAATACATATAGAAACCATGCCCATACCTAGCCAGAAAGAACTTCCAGGTATAAAAGATCCTTTTGCGCCTGCTTAATTGACCTCTCTAACCACACCTCAGGGCGTCTATGAAGAGAGTAGTTGTTGTTGGAGGCGGTATTGGGGGGTTGGCCATTGCAGCGCTTCTTCTGAGAAGGGGGTATGATGTTATTGTTATTGAGAAAAACAACAGCATAGGAGGTAGGGCTTCCTATCTAGAAATAGATGGGCATGGCTTTGACATGGGGCCTACTTGGTATATGATGGACGATATATATAGAAAGTACTTCAGCGAGCTAGGCACGTTGCCTAGGTATTATAGAAGGCTTAAGAGGCTTGATCCCATGTTCAGGGTCAGGATATATGGTAGGGCGATAGATGTTAGCACAAGGATCGAAAATCTAGAGGCGGAAATGGAAGAAATAGAGCCGGGCTCCAGTGAGAAACTGGCCTCAATTATGAGAAAATCTAGGGATATATATAATATTGTTGCCAGAAAGCTTCTATATAGACGATACACAAGACCCTGGGACATGTTATCCCTAGATATACTGAGGATCTATAGGTATATGCTCCCAGCCCAGAGGATGCTTGATAGATTATTCAAAAGGGAGGAGACAAAGATACTCCTAGGCTATGACTCGCTCTTCCTAGGCACTCCTCCCTGGGAGCTGCCTGCTCTATACCTTCTGCTAATGACACACTCCCTGTTCGGTAATGGTGTATACTACCCCCAGGGGGGGATGAGGAATATACCAGGATCTCTTGAGGAGTATATAATCAACAGAGGAGGGAGGATCATCACTGGGTGCGAGGTAACCAAGATAGATGTATCAAGCGGACGTGCTAGAGGTGTTAAGAGCCTCTGCGGATATTACGAGGCAGATATCGTGGTTGCTAATGCTGATTATGCCCATGTAGAACTAGATCTCCTTGAGGAAAGGTACAGAAGCTATAGAGAAGGTTACTGGCTCGATAGGAAGCTAGCGCCCTCAGCTTTCATAGCCTATCTAGGCTTGGAAAGAGAGCTCAGAGAGCCCCACCATATAGTGGTAATCAATTCGTGGAGAGAGCACTTTGACGAGATATTCAGCAACCCGACGTTTCCTAGAAACCCCTCATACTATGTGCACAATCCATACCCACTCAATGGATCTGACAAGCCTGGAATAATGGTACTAGTCCCAGTATCGCCTGGATTGAGGGCTAACTGGGCAGAGGCTTTTGAGCTTGTTCTGAGAAGGCTGAGCAAGGATCTGGGTGAGAGGATCTCCCCCAGGATAAGGCTGATTTTCACACCCAAGAGCTTTGAGACTAGATATAATGCCTTCATGGGCACAGCCCTGGGGCTCAGACACACTATAGACCAGACGGGCTATTGGAGACCATCTATCAAGAGCAGGAAAGTGAGTAACCTTTACTTTGTAGGCCAGTATGTTCACCCCGGCGTGGGCGTGCCAATGGTTCTTGTCTCTTCACAAATAGTTGCGAGGGCAATAGAAGATGATCTATAGTGAGGCTTATAGAGTGTTCAAGCAATCGAGCAGAACCTTCTACTATGCCAGCAAGCTTTTTCCAAAGTCTGTTAGAAATGATGTTGCAATACTATACGCCTTTGTGAGAACAATTGATGATCTTGTAGATAGGCCTAACCCTGATGTGGATGGCTTCTACAGAGCATGGGAGCTTATCATGAGATCCATGGATGGGGAGCAGACCGGGGTTTGGTATATAGATATGTTTGCAGAGCTCTCTAGAAGGAAGGGTTTTAGGTTTGAGCATATAGAGGCTTTTATGAGGTCTATGGAGATGGATCTATATATTAGATCATATATGACATTTAGAGATCTCCTGGAATACATATATGGATCCGCAGAGGTAATAGGGATCTTCATGGCTAAGATAATGGAGCTACCTAGTGAGGCCTATGATAGTGCTATGAAGCTTGGGAGAGCTTATCAGTTCATCAACATGGTTAGAGACATAGGAGAGGATCTAATGCTGGGGAGAATATACATGCCAGTAGAAGATCTAGAGAGGTTCAGGGTTAGATGCTTCTGCGACACTCCAGAGTTTAGAGAGATGATCAGATTCGAGGTGGGGAGGTTCTATACAATGATCAGCGATGCCGAGCAGGGTTATAGGTATCTGCCAAGAAAATACCTTATCCCAATCAAGACAGCCTCGGATCTATATAAGTGGGCAGCTAGAATAATCTATAGAAGACCATCCATAGTTCTTCAGCCTAGGTCTAGGGTTAAGCCCTCGCCAATTAGATCCATATCATATGGGATAGCCAATATGGTGAGAGCATGGGTGTGAGGGAGATCATATTGATATCCAGGCCAAGATTTTGGCTATATACAGCTGGACCATATCTTTTGGGATATACAGCATCTTCTGGAGCTATATGTGATCTCCTATCCCCAGCCTTTATAGGGATTTTTCTTTACTTCATGATCCCTGCTAATCTCTATCTATATGGGATCAACGATCTATTTGATCTAGACACCGATGTTTATAACCCCAAGAAAGGATCTAGAGAGGTTCTATCAACAGAGATAGGGGTTACCAAACTAGCGGCTGTTGTAATAGCATCCCTAGTAATATCCATCCCAGTCCTGGCTATCCTTCGGGGCTATCCAATGCTATTGATGATGCTATTTCTTCTTCTATCAACTATATATAGCGCCCCGCCACTAAGGCTTAAATCGAGAGCCTTTCTAGACTCTTACTCAAATTCCCTATACGCGGTGCCAATGATCATGGGCTATTCTCAGAACAGAGGCTATTTGCCAGAGACTTCTATAATAATAGCCTCTATACTATGGACGGCAGCCATGCATGCTTTCTCAGCAATACCTGATATAGAGTATGATAGGAAAGCTGGACTGAGGACAACTGCAGTCTTACTAGGAGCCAGGGGATCTCTAGCCTTCTGCACAATCAACTGGGGACTAGCTAGCTTAATAGCGATCACTTACGATCCACTGCTATTGCCATCCCTTCTATACCCAGCTATATCATTATATCTACTATTCAAACCAGAGAGTGTGGAGAGAATATACTGGCAGTTCCCCAAAATAAATACTGTGATGGGCTTCCTAGCCTTTATATATATACTATATAGAAAAGGATTTCTAATATCTATAGCTATCCCACAGTGCTCATAGGCTTGCTACATGGCTAATTATTTATTCCAAATTATTTATTCCATGGAGATATATCATCTGGGGCTTTGATGGATATCGCATTAATGCTTCTTCTAATATCCTCAATATTATCCTCTACACCCTGATAACCATGATCTGGAGAGCATGCTATGGGCCCTCTCCCAAGAGGGAGGTGTTCGAGGTTTCAGCCTAGTTCTTATGATCTGCTGCGCTGGGAAGGGCTCTATAGAGGTTATAGAGCTGGGCTCGGACTTTGGAGGGTTGCTTCGAAGTTGTGAAGCGCGATCCTGGGACTATATGCTTGGGTATCGAGATAGATTTATATAAGGTTCTCTGGAGCATGTCTATGGCTAAATTAAAGGATGCTGATGATAGAGCTAGGTCTATGTGGGACGATATGTTCGATACGAGCCTGGAGGGCTTTGATGTTGCCTACGTGTTCCTATAACCCTCATCTGTTGGGAGACTTGGGGAGAAGATAGAGATACTTGAAGAGTTCTACATACACGTTGCAGGGGCTAGATGCTAGGTGATCACATGACCTCCCCCTCACCCTTAGTGGCGGGGTTTCACTGTGGTGTCTTGGTCATTGCCCCTCATTGGGGTTAATTTTTCATGCTGTTGCTCGTGATGCTGAATGATGGTATCTTCCTTTTTCATTGACGCGTCATAGCCCGGCTTTCTCGCTACGTTTCTCGAGAAGTTGATATTCACATTAATGGCTATGATGCGGTTTTTGCGTATGTAGAGCCCTCTTTGGATTCTGCTGTTTTAATTCTAATGAATCCTTCCACAACTTAAGCACCATCAAGATGTAATAAGGAGCTTTTAGTTGTAAAGGATTCGGGTTTTCGGCTCTCTAGTTATTATTTTCCCAAACAACTATATATATGGGGGCGTTTTGCTCCTAAGATACAACGATGTGGTTATCCTCTCAGCAGTTAGAACCCCTATTGGCAAGTTTGGCAAGAGTCTCAGGGATCTCAGAGTTTCCGAGCCGGGAGCTATAGCGATTAGAGAGGCTATAGAGAGGGGAGGTGTTGATGTAAAGGATATAGGTCTCGTGGTTATGGGCAACGTTATAAAGGCTGGAGGCAGTATGCTCACATCCAAACAGGCATCTCTAATGGCCGGTCTTCCCCCTCTATTGATTGTATGAATATAGACATGGTGTGCTCCTCGGGAATGGCTTCTATAGCCAACGCGTCCATGTATATTGAGAAGGGTGTTGTCGATGTAGCTATAGCTGGCGGTATGGAGAGCATGAGTAGCTCCCCATATCTGATCCCCTCTACCAAGAGGTTGGGGTTCCCCACCTAACCAATAGATCCCTTAGTGTAAATGACTCAATGCTCGTGGACGGCCTGGTAGACCCCTTCACAAGCTATCATATGGGCAAGATCGCTGATCTATATGCTAGGGGGTTGGAGCTTCTAGAGAGGATCTAGACATAATAGCCCTCAAAAGCCATGGGAGAGCCTGGAGAGCCTGGGAATCTGGTGTGTTCTCTAGAGCCTTCTACAGGCTCAGAGACAATTAGCTAGGCCAATGAGACCAGAGATAGCCTGGTAATGGGGCTATTCGACGGAGATCTATTATCATAGGGGTAGTCTAGATTCCATCATCTTCACCGTACACACCAAAACAAGCATGCCGGGTTATACATAAGTTATAACTATGAGCACCCTATTCATCTATGTGCGAGACGCTAAGACTGAAGGAGACGCCAAGAAGTTCTACGGGGATATATATGATACCGTGAGACACATAAACCAAAGTATATCCTGAGAGGAAGAGGTCTATGGAGGTTCAGGTTTCATCGGGCTTGATATTTGCCAAGCCCTCTTCCCTTGGCTTCACCGCCCTCAGGATCCCATTTCATCGAGATCCATATCACTGGCCATACCCACTCGGAATGACCCTTGCTCACAGCTCCACCTTCATAGAGACCTTCGACCCATAGCCGTGGGGTACCCCGCACTCTGTGCTTTCCTTTATCTCTCGCTATTCATGTAAACCCACTCGGGTCTCCACCTCTACCTGCATCATAGGGCTATAGAGAAATTTGTTGCTAAACCTTATAAACCCATATAAAACTCAATACAGCTTAGGGAAAGCATCTAGCACATACATCGCGTATATCTAGCCATTCCAAATTTGCGGATGAGCTTTCTATAGTATGTGATCCTTTAGGGCCGGATGGGTCATCACCATAGCTATGGTTAGGTTTTGTTATGCTAGCGGTTCTCACCTCTATAACAGATATTATTGCAGAAAATATATTAATTATTTATTAATTATTAATATAACTATAACCCTATATATCGATTTCTGTGTATCGATCTACTAGGCAAAGCATCATATTATATTTTTCTTGAAGCGAGAGGGCAAAACCTACATCTATTACTTCGATGCCTTTAGCTGGGATCTAATTTTCTCTTCATATGGGAACTTAATGTCATTCTCCTAAAGTCTTCTAATAAATACACCTATAGATCTTCTTTTCAGGGTATATGTATATATTTTTCGTATAGCGTTGATCTTGAAGCCTTATTGATTGAAGATCAATAGCAATTATAATATAGTATTCCTAGATACAGTTATAGAATTTTACAGGATGGCAGCCGCCTCTCTGCTTAAGATGGTGAAGCTTTTAGCTGTAATAGATATCCTAAAGGGGGCTCTGGTTTCACAGTTATCTCATCGAGTTAAAATATCTAGATCTACTAATATATCTAGGCTCTAGAAAGGCTAAAAATATAATTAATGATCAACAAAAACCCTATATGAAGCCCAAAACAACGGATATAATGCATTTTAGCTACAATTATACCTCTTTTCGAATATACGGGCTTGCTGTAGGGGGTCTCTATAACTAACTAAGTAGAAATGTTTTTTCTGAGCAGGCCTGTGGTGTAGATGCTTGCGAGATTAGCTAGGATATCTTCGCCTCTCGGCTCTCCGAGAATCATGTTCATAACACCCGCCATGTGATTGATCCCCATTAGGGTTATAGCTAAGCTTTCAGGCTCATATATCTTTATAAACCCTTTTTTAATATCCTCATCTATTCTCTTAGCATATGCTTTAAGGAATGGGATATAGTATGCTTTGGCTATCTCTATTTCTATATATTCAGATTCTCTAACAATTCTATATATGTTGCTATTCCTCTCTACGAATCCTAGGAAACATGCTGTACCCATTATTTCGAGGTCTATAGGATCTCTTGCTTCCGATGTGCATAGCGTTAAATATCTTCTCAGGGTTTTTCCGATAAGAATTACTAGATCTCTTAATAGTTCCTCCTTACTCTTATAAAACTTATAGAACATGCCAACAGAGTAACCTGTTTTCTCCATGATCTCATAGATCTTCGTATTTCTGAAAGACTTGCCGGATATGGTATTTATTGTAGCTAATAATATATTCCACTTATCCTCAGAAATATTAGCGGATCTATATATCTCGTACTCCTCAGCTAAACTTACAAGATCTTTGGAGGGTTTTATATGTATAGCAGGAGGTGTTTTATTCCCTCCCAGTCCCTTTAGTATCAGATCTCCAGCAACCTCTATATCCATTAATATATTTCCTGGAACATCGAATATCTGTCGAAAGAGATATATAAATTCAGCACTTCCTATAATCGTAAGTGTAGCAACCGATGGATTTATTGTTCCGGTGAGGATCCTATTCTCATTTAGTATATTGTTAAGCATTTTAAATAGGTTAGCATAATAGAGTCTAGCCAGATCTTCTCTAATAAACTCAAACTCTCTAAACACCCTATGAAAGGCAACTAGCCTCTCATCGTTCATAAGTGTTGAGAATAGGTATATAAGACCTCTGATTTTGCTGGAGAGACCAAGCTGATGTCTAAACGAGTCTCTGACTATATTTTCAACATGTTTTAATAGATATTCCGCGTAGTATTTAAGCATATCATCTTTAGATTTAAAATATGTGTAGAATTGCGTAGTAGAAATCCCTGCTAGTCCTGAAATTTCTCTCAAAGATATATCATGGAAGCTTTTCCTAAATGCCAATTTTGCAAATGCTTCTATGATCTTCTGTCTATTGTCTTTACCATATCGAGACATCTACTAGACTCCCACTAATTATTTCTCTGGAATAGGAAGATTTATTTCTACCGAAGAGTAATTTTGAATGGTGAATCACCGATTGAATAGGCTAAATTTGAAGAGCTTATCGAGTCTATCCCTAGACCTGGCTGAAAACGCCGCTAGATTAGATCCTAACAAGCTAGCAGTCATAGATTATTCCTGGGGGTCTAGGGAGGTATACACTTATCTAGATATCGAGAAAGCGTCGAGCAATATTGCCTCTGTATTAGAGGAGCTAGGTGTCGGCAGGGGGGACCGTGTGTCGGTTCTTTCATATAACAGCATGGAATATCTATCGATTTACATGGCCACGATTAAGAAAGGGGCTCTACTAGCTCCGTTAAGCTGGAGAGCCTCTACAAAAGAGCTTGCTTTCATGATTGATGATATAGAGCCTAAAGTGATCTTTTATCATAAGGATTTCGAAGACCTCTTAAGAAGATCATTGGAGATAAGCCTTCACAAGCCTGTGAAAATGGATATAGAAGAGCTAAGGGGGTTACACAAGGTAGAGCTGAGAAAGACATATCGAAAGGAGATCCTCTCCGAGGAGGATATAAGCATGCTCCTCTACACAGGTGGTACTACAGGAGGACTCAAAGCGGCCATGATACCGTATCGCCAGGTTCTATGGAATGCTATGAATACAGTGATCTCCTGGGGACTCACTTCAAATGATATAGCACCTATCTTTTTTCCCTTCTTCCATACTGGAGGTTGGCATGTAATAACAATCCCTCTGTATATGGTGAGGGGAACCCTCGTTATAGTCAAGAAGTTTGAACCTGACGAGGCAGTCGAGATAATTGATAGAGAGAGATGTACAGTGGTGATCGCGGTACCAACAATGTTCCACATGATGGCAAGGTCGCCTAGATTTAAAGAAGCCAGTTTCGGTAGCGTTAGATTTTTCAAAAGCGGTGGAGGCATGAGTCCTCTCAGCCTAGTCAAAACATACTGGGATAAGGGAGCTAGATATTTCCAGGGCTATGGATTAACAGAAGCAGGTCCGAATCTCCTATATACACCTGAGAACACCATGAGGGACAAGCCTATGAGTGTTGGGAAGCCAGGATTGTTTGTACAGCTCAGAGTAGTTAAGGAAGACGGTTCAGAAGCTAGGCCAGGCGAGATAGGGGAGCTCCAGGTTAGAGGACCAATAGTCTTTTCGGGATATTGGAGAAGGCCTTTGGAGACGATGGAAGCCATAACCCCAGATGGGTGGGTTAGAACAGGGGATCTTTTTATGGTTGATGAGGACGGCTATTTCTATTTTGTAGAGAGGAAGAAGTTTATGATAAAAACTGGAGGAGAAAATGTATATCCCTCTGAGGTTGAGGAGGCTATAAGAGGTCATCCAGGTGTTGAGGAGGTAGCAGTATTTGGTGTGCCAGATCCCAAGTGGGGTGAGGCTGTAGCAGCAGTTATAAAGCCTAAGATGGGTTATCAGATTTCTCCAGAGGATATAAAGGCATATCTTAGGGATAAGATAGCTAGCTATAAGATCCCCAAATACATTTGGATCGATGAAGAAGTGCCGAAAACAGCTGTTGGAAAAGTAGATTATTCCTATCTTAAGAAAAAATACTCTGGGATGATAGGTAATGCCTAACCCACTTTATTACGAAGACTTCCAGATCGATGCTGTGTTTGAAACGCCCGGTAGAACTATTATAGAATGTTATAATGAATTTTGCAGGTGTAAGTGGGGATTTCTATAGCCTTCACACAGATGAAATATTGCATCTAGAACAATGTATAAAGGAAGAATAGCCCATGGACTATTGGTGGTGTCCATCGCAACTGGGCTTTGGATGAGACTAGGGATATTCGAGGGTAGCTTGGTAGCCCTATATGGTATAGATAGGCTCAGATTCATAAAACCCGTTAGAATAGGAGGCACTATAAAGGTGCGGATGACAGTAATAGAAAAGATCGATAAAGGGGAATATGCTTTGGTTACTACTAAGAATGAAGTTCTGAACCAAACAGGTGATTTAGTAACCGTATTCGATGCGAAGATCTTAGTAGCTAAGAGAGCAGGAATCATCTAGGAATTAGAGCTCATCTTCAGGCATTCCGTGTCTTTCCATTAGAATTCTCTTTAAAGTCTTGCCAGCAGGGCTTTTAGGGATCTCGTCTACAATGGCTATGTACCTTGGGATCTTATATCTTGCAAGCTTGCCAGTGAGAAACTTTATAATCTCATCTTTAGAGATCTTATGCATAGGCTTCAGCTTTATAATAAGCTTAGGAACCTCTCCCCACTTTTCATCGGGAACGCCTATAACTGCACAATCCTCCACAGAGGGGTGTTGTAGAACAAGCTCCTCTATTTCCCTCGGATAAATTTGCTCGCCTCCACTTTTTATAATATCTTTTTTCCTATCCACTACATAAAAGTAGCCCTCTACATCATAGAAACCTATATCTCCTGTATATACACATCCGTCTCTTAATACAGAAGCTGTTTCGCCGCTTCTTTTCCAATATCCAGAGAATATGAGAGGACCGCATATGACGATCTCTCCGTACATGTTAGGCCCTAACTCCCTTCCATCATGATCCATGATTTTAACTATATTAAATGCAAACGGCTTGCCAACGCTTTTCCACCTAACTTTGATATCTTCTAGAGAGAGATCATATATAGGCATTGTCAAATTGTTGGGCCCACCCTCAGTGATTCCATAGCCCTGCGCCATTCTTACGCCCTTAGACCAATACTCCTCCATAATTTTCCTATCTATTGGCGCACCGCCACTGAGCATCCACTCTACGTTATCAAAGCGAATTTCTTTGAATCTATCGGATTTCATTATCATATAATATATTGTGGGAACCGCGAATATCACTATTGGTCCCCTTGATGTTTCAACTATCTCTAAAAAGATCTTGGGATCGAATTTCTTCACCAGGTATAGAAGACCTCCACGGGCTAGAAGAGGTAATGTTAACAGGTTCCACCCGCCTGTGTGAAATAAAGGAAGAAGCACAACTGTTTTATGATCCTCCCTCAACCTCCAGGTAAGGATCTCCGAGACTATGTTGTAAAAAATCTGCCTATATGAGATCACGGCACCCTTAGGCGTCCCGGTTGTACCGCCTGTAAAAAGGATCATAGCTGGCTCCTCGAATTCTATATCGCGCCTATCCCTGATGCCTTGGGATCTCAGAGCATCATTATAAGGATACTCTGGGTCTTGAGGCTCTGAATCAGTAACTATTCTTATAATTTTTGATGTGAAACCTGCTTCAATAGATCTCTCGACTAGCTCTCTAAACATCGATTCATACACAATTACCTTTGGCTCTACATCCCTAATAATAGATTTTATCTCACTAGGTGTTAGCCTCCAGTTAATAGGTACTAAAATGCTCCCTATTCTTCGAGAAGCGAGAAATAGATCTATATATTCTATTCTGTTCATTAGGAGAGTCGCGATTCTATCACCAGCCTTGATAGATAGTTCGGAGAGAAATTTTGCAACTCTTAAAGATCTCTGAATCAGATCATTATAGCTATATTTTTCGCCACTTTCATACTCGATAATTGCTGTTCTAGCTGAGTATAGATCTCCCATGGTGTCAAAGATATCTATTGAGTAACTTATCTTTTCAGGATTTTCAAACATTTGATTTTCCCTCTAGTCTTCTCAGTTTATATAGTGAATCAGCGTTTATGAACCTGACGTCTTAAATAATGTTATTAAGAGTATATTATTATTTTGTAGCATGATATGAATTTATAAGCTTGAATGGTGACTCACTATTTGGAGATAATTATGGTAGGCATTGTTTCCTATGGCCTTTATCTTCCTGATCATCTAGTAACGAGTCATGATATATCAAAGATAAGTGGGATCCCTGTAGAAATTATTGAGAAAAAACAGGGTTGGAGAGTAAAAAGAATTAGTAGCCCGAATGAAATGCCCTCCGAGATGGCTATAAAGGCTGTATATAACGCACTAGACTCTTCAAGGAGCGCTGGTATTGGTCCTAAGGATATAAATGCAATCATCTATATAGGGAGCGAATTCAAAGATTACGGAGTTTGGATGATATCTACACGAATTCAGGAAGCTTTGGGACTAACCGATGTATTTGCATTTGATATAACCGCTATGTGCGCAGGTTATCCAGTAGGCTTAGCTATAGCTAAGAGAATAAGTGATCTTGCTAGTAACATAGTCCTAGTCGCATCCTCTAAGGAGTCCTATCTCGTTAATTACAAAGATCCTAACACAAGCTGGGTCTATGATTTCGCAGATGGTGCATCAGCTATTATAGTATCTAAAAATTACAACAGAAGTGTAGTTCTCGAAAGCTCATTCATAACCGACGGAAGGTTCTGGGGAGCCTTAGTGGTTAGATCCCTTGGAGCAGCAATATTTAGAGATGGAGAGGAGATAGAAACTCTAAAAAGGCCTTTCTTTGAAAGCTTAATGGATAAGGACACTCTTAAAAAAGATCTTACTTTAGCTAGTAAGAAAAACTTTGTAAAGGTGATAAGGGAGGCTGTTGAAAGAAGTGGATACAATATAAAAGATATAGATTTGCTAATACTAAATCATATGAAGAGAAGCTTCCATAATGAATTGATTAAAGAGCTAGGTTTAGATCCTAGTAGAGCGCTATATTTAGAGGATTATGGGCATACGCAGAGCAGTGACATGGTAATAGGCCTTGATCTAAGTATTAAGAAGGGGCTTATAAAAGAGGGATCTATAGTAGTGCTAGCATCAGGAGGCACAGGATTCATATGGGGTGCAACTGTGGTGAGGTGGGGCTAATGCCCTATGTTGTATCCCGAGATGCAAGGATCTATTACGAGGTAAGGGGTGAAGGATCACCCCTAGTACTTGTGGAAGGGCTCGGATATGCTATGTGGATGTGGATTATGCAATTAGAAGATCTATCAAAAGAGTTTAAACTAATAGTCTTTGATAACAGAGGAGTGGGAAAGTCAGATAAGCCTCCATACCCCTATACTATGGATCTATTCGCAGAAGATCTCAAAGCAGTGCTCGATGCAAACACTATAGAGAGAGCCCATATATTAGGTGTATCAATGGGGGGAATGATAGCCCAGCAATTCGCTATTAAATACCCCTCTAGAATTAAATCCCTCATACTCGTAGCAACCCACCATGGAGGAGACATAGATCCGCCGCCTATGGAGACTATACAGGCTATGTTTGGGCCTCCGCCCAGCGGTATCAAGGATGAACGAGAGCTGTATAGATATAAAATGAAATATGCTTTCTCAAAAAAGTGGTATGACGAGAATCAGGATATTTTAAATCGCCTAATAGAGCACAGAATCTCAATGCCCCAGTCTCCAGAGGCATATCTGAACCAGGCTTATGCGGCATTTAATTTTAACCTATCTAACGAGATTACCAAGATTGCCGCACCCACTTTAATCATACACGGAGATGAAGATATAGTTGTCCCCGTTAGTAATGCATATAAACTTCATAAAAAGATAGCCAGCTCAACACTCCTCATATTTAGAGGGGCTGGGCATCTAGTAAATATAGAGAGAGCATCGGAATTTAACAAAGCAGTAAAGATCTTCATAGACTTAGTGGAGATGGGAGTATATAGGCCTGTAAGAAATCCTATAATTATTGATCGTGAGATCGATTCTTTAAGAACCATTTTGTCGGGAGGTGTATAAAATGGGAAATAATGCAAAACAATATATACATAATATGCGGGAGAAAAAGAAATATTTAAGAATAGCCATATATGTATCCCTAATACTGCTACTCGTATCAATAGTGAATCTATCATCCATAGCTATAATCAACGCTCAGGCGCCTAAGCAGGCTATAAAAATAGCGTTTTTCCAACCAAGAACAGCGCCCGCTCTGAATTTCTATGGAACCTGGGCTATACAAGGATTCCACTTGGGGCTTGAATATGCTACCGGGGATAGAAAACCTGAAAACCTTGCTCTCCTCATGGATCTTAAAGAGGCTAGCTATAGCCTACCAGATGGTAGGAAAATAATAGTCAAAGTATTTGATACGAGAGGGAGCCCCGATATAGCTGTGGCTAAAGCTAAGGAGGCGATAGAGGAGTGGAAGGCAGATATTCTTGCTGGTGAAACCTTTAGCAGTGTAGCTGTTGCTCTAGCATCGATAGCTAAGCAGTATGGTAAACTCTACTTTGTAGTACCTGCTGCCGCAGCATCTATAACACAAGACCCAATATTCAATAAATACGTCTTTAGAGTTGCGAGAAATGTCGAGCAGGATGCACTTGCGATGGTTTACTATATGGTCGAGATCCAGGGGTATAGAAAGTTTGCATTTCTAGCAGCGGACTATGAGTTCGGCTGGTCATTTATGGAATCTATACAGGCAGCTCTATCTAGATACACAGGAACCAGGATAGTGGCTCTTGAATGGGCACCTCTAACTACTACGGATTTCAAGCCATATCTACTAAGGATAAATGCGTCGAAACCCGATGTGATCGGAATTATATGGGCTGGTGATTTCAGCCTTATAATAAGAGATATGGCAGCCCTAAACGTGCTAGGCAGGATACCTATCGCAAGCATAATGATCGACTTATATACTACTAACTATATAAACTTCTGTATACCTGGGATGCAGGGTTCTCTAGAAAACTTGACTGTAGTAACCTATGATGCATATAGAGCAAGCCCGAGCCCTCTATACAGCATCCTCGAAAGGATGATGAAAGAGGAAAACATATATCCATATGACTTCCTCAGAGGACATCAGTGTAAAGCATTAGATAAGCTATCATCAGCCAGAGTACCAGATCTATGGCACCCACCAGCATTTGCCACAGCGCAGTTTATAGTCGAGGCGATCAAAGCAGTCCCAGATCTAAATACTGACAAAATGATAGCGTTTCTCGAGGGACTTACGCTTGAAACCCCTATGGGGACTACAACGATAAGGCCTGAGGATCACCAGGCTCTAAGACCGTATTACATAGTTAAGATGGTCGTTGATAACGATCCAGGATCTGATACTTATGGCCTAGTAATAGGCCAATACCTCGAGACAATATCGATCCAAAAGGTAACCCCAAGGATCCTTACAACATATAAGCCATATCCAAAGAATCTATCTGTAAGCATAAAAGCCCCAATAGCAGGTACAGCACCATTCACAGCAACACTCTCAGCCCTCATAGAGGGCGGTACTCCACCCTATATATGTGAATGGATCATAGATAAGGCAACTCTCAATGGCACCAGCATTTCATATACATTTACAGAGCCTGGAATATACAATATATCTCTTAAATGCAGAGATTCCATAGGCCTGAAAGCAGAAGCTAATTCTCAGATAGCTATAGTAGGGCCAGGCACTATTCAAACACCCACAATGACCCAGCCTATAACAATTACAATAAACACCGCAACCGCTGTAACTCCAGCCGCTGGTCCGGATACCACATTAATAGCAGCTGTGGCTATAGCTTCTGCAGTTGCGGTGATCGCAGCGATCTCTATAGCGATCCTCATGAGGAGGAAATCTAGATGAGAGAGATATTAAGAACGGAAAACATTACAAAGAGATTTGGAGGTTTAATAGCTGTGAATAACGCTACTATATCAATAGAGAGAGGCTCGATAACAGCTATAATAGGGCCGAACGGGGCTGGAAAAACAACATTCCTAAATCTTATAAGTGGTGTTATCTACCCTGATTCAGGTAGAATCTATTTCGAGGGAAGAGATATCACTAGAAAGCCTCCTTATGAGAGGGCTAAACTAGGAATAACAAGATCGTTTCAAAATATCGGCGTGCTGCAAAGCCTAACCGTTTTTGATAATATAAGGGCAAGTATCATTGGTATTAGAATCTCTACAAGTTTTTCGAATATGGTAAACATATTTCGTAGAAAGAATGATCGTGAGCTCTATAATGAGATCCATGAGATTATAAATAAAATGGGGCTTAGAGATAAGGAGTGGTCATTGGTCCAACGTCTAAACCAGGCTGAGCAGAGGGTGCTCGACATAGCTATGGCTATTGCTGCGAAACCCAAATTATTGTTACTCGATGAACCAACATCTGGTCTTGCCGCTGAGGATGTGCCTCGTATAATTAAGCTGATAAAGAGTCTTAAAGAAGCAACCCATGGTATAACTATCATCTTGGTTGAACACAAGCTCGAGGTTGTTAAAAGCCTAGCCGATAGGGTTATAGTTATGCATGAAGGAAGAATACTCGCCGATGGTTCATACCATGACGTGGTCAGCAATAGAGAGGTTGTAGAAGTCTATCTAGGTGCTAGCATTGCTTAATGTGAGAAATCTAGAGGTATATATAGGATCTTTGTACATATTGCAAGGAATATCTATGGATCTCTATAAAGGGGAAAAACTCTTTCTCATAGGCAGGAATGGGGCTGGAAAAACAACGCTTCTTAAAACTATAATGGGTTTTGTAAAGCCCTCTTCAGGAGTGATAATGTTTGATGGCATAGATGTAACAAGAGATCCTCCATATGTTAGGGCCAGACTCGGTATCAGATATGTTCCTGATAATAAGAGGCTTTTCACGAGCCTAACTGTTGAAGAGAACCTCATGGCATCTTTGCTGGGAAGCGGTGTTTCAAGGGAGAAGGCTATGGATAGGATCGAATATGTTTACAGCCTATTCCCGGATCTGAAGAGACTGAGAAAACTTAGAGCCTCCCAGCTAAGTGGCGGTCAACAGCAGATGTTAAACCTAGGTAGGGCTATCGCTTCTCCCAATGTAAAGATCTTCCTGGTTGATGAGCCTGTAGAAGGCTTAAGCCCTCTTTACGCTTCTAAGATACTCGAGGTGCTTTCTAAGCTTTCTGAAGAGGGTATATCGATGATTATAGTTGAGACACGACCCATGCTTATGAAGAAGATGAGCGGGAGATATGTTATAATTAATGGGGGTAGGATAGTTTCTGAAGGCTTTACAGAGGATCTTCATAGAGATCAGACTTTAGTTAGCACATACCTAGACATATCAACCAACCCAGGTGTCTAGAATCTCAATAGAATTATTCTTATCAGCTCTTGTAGACGGCATTGCCCTTGGATTTATATTTTTAATGCTATCCCTAGGTCTCTCCATAATTTTTGGGCTTATGAGGATCGTTAATTTTGCACATGGAAGCCTATTCACACTAGGAGCCTATATAGGCTACGAAGTAGCATCACGGACTAATAACATTTTCTATGGCTCATTCGCGTCTCTCACCTTGACAGGATTAATCGGTCTTCTTATAGAGAGATTCTTGTTGAAGATTAGGAGAGAGCCTCTAGTTCAGGTAATAATAACAGTTGGGCTCATGATCCTTCTAGATAGGCTAGCATGGCTAAGATGGGGTGATGTAACTTATATATGGTCTCCTCAATGGCTTGAAGGAGCTATATATGCAGGTCCAATTATATTATATAAATATAGATTATTTTTAATAATATCCGGCATATTTCTTTCCACTGCGATATATTATCTGTTTACTAAAACTAGGTATGGTCTCTTTGTGAGGGCTGGGATAGACGATAGAGAGATGATACAAGCTTTTGGAGTTAATATTGAGAGGATATTCACAACTACATTTGTGATAGGATCTATGTTGGCAGGAGTGGCAGGATTCCTATTGGTTCCTTGGCAGGGTGTCTATCCATTGATAGGCACTAATTATCTCCTATACGCATTCGCGATAATCGTGATTGGCGGTATTGGGAGCATAGAAGGAACAATTGTTGCATCAATAGTGGTGGGGATAGTTCAACAACTATGCGCCTACTATGCCCCCTATCTGAGTGAGGTCTCTATATTCGCGGTCATGCTTTCCATATTACTTGTCAGGCCTAGAGGTGTCCTTGGTAAGGTGGTTATATGAGGAATCCCGGATCTCTTCTTCTCTTCATCGCCCTGCTAATACTCCCAATTCTCTTGGAGAGTATCGGTGTTGCTAGGCTTATACCTATTTTGACCTTTGCATTTATAATGTCGATCTATGCTTTGTCGTTTTCCCTACTTCTAGGATATCTAGGACTTCTAAACTTCGGACATGCGGTTTTCTTCGGTTTAGGAGCCTATATAACTACCTACCAGCTTATGTGGCTGGGAATTCCATATTTCCTGGCCATTATAGTCTCTGCGTCCATAGGATCTCTAGTAGGTGTTGCTATAGCTTTTATAACTAAAAAAGCGTCTAGAGGTGTTCCATTTGCATTTATTACACTAACATTACTTCTCATAGTATATTTCCTCTATAGAAGGAGGGAGCTTAGAGCTATAAGCGGATCTGAGCAGGGATTAATTATACAGCTTCCGGAGGTTTTTACATCAACGATGATCCCTATTATATCGATCTTAGCGTTTTCTATAATGCTAATAAGGGCTTTTAACCGAGGATTTACTAATCTAACCTATCTGAAAAGTATAGATAGTTTTTCACCTAGGAGAGAAAGGACTTTCCCACGAAGCTCACTATTGCTGGCATGCATAATATGCATAATATATGCCTTAGCACTTGTTTTCCTCATATCAGCTATAGCTTCTAGGCCAGGGCCCTTCAGAATTTCAATAAACATATATATAGCAGCCCTCACAATCCTATATTTAATATATATATCATTAAAGGAATTATCATATACACCTCTCGCTCTGGCCTGGATAGCTGTGAGAGACAACGAGGTAAGAGCCGAGACTATGGGGTACAACTCATTCGCATTGAAGGCAATAGCTCTATCTATATCCGGAGCAATAGGGGCAATTTCCGGGAGTTTATACATATTATATTCACAGGGGGCAAACCCAGACACTACCTTCAGCCCTCTCATCTCTGTGTATGGACTTGTATATAGTATAATAGGGGGCGTGTATACTATAGAAGGCCCAATAATAGGGGCTATCCTAGTCGTTATCGTTGAAAGATACCTCTCGGATTATCTAGGGGGCTGGAACATGGTTGTCACAGGGATCCTATTCATAGCAATTATAATGCTCCTTCCGGCTGGCATAACACCTTATTTACAAGCGGCCTGGAACAAAATCCACATAGTGGTGCGTCTATCCACTAAAATGGATATTACAAAGGCGTTTAAAGAGAATAATAGGGTTTGAAATAATTTTTTCATTTAAGTTGACTTGAGTCCCTACACTACTATTAGGATCGGTTTTCTATTATAATGACAATAACATCTACTTAAGGTACCCAATCTCGATAGCAGATCATATGACACAAAAAAGAGTATACATAGATTCTATGTTGAGAAAAGCAGGCTAAGCATCTGACCTCCCCTGCTCTGAAGGGCTAGACTTTCAGCTGCAAAGCATTTGAGATCTGACGCAGCGCCGAACCACATATGAATATGAAATGTAATCCCTTAACCTTCCCATCCCAAGGGGGATCAAAGCTCTTTTAGGTTGGATGAGGGGTTATAGATGCATAGAACATGGTTTATATATTTTCACACATCTATAAGTATTAGAGCCTAGATGGAGTATATGGAGCTTAAGGAGATGGTGAAGAGGGCTCTAAAAGAGGTTCTGGAGGAGGAGCCTAGATTATTATTGGAGATCTTGACAAGTAGGCCGGAAGTGCTACAGGAGGCACTGGTCAAGATAGCTCCCTGGGCATCCTTGCATAGGTCACTACGCATTATTAGGAGATCTATGAAGGTTATGGCTACTAAGAAGGATCTAGAGGATCTACAGAAGATCATGGCAACAAAGAAAGATCTAGAAGAAATACAAAAGGTTATGGCTACTAAGAAGGATCTAGAGGATCTACAGAAGATCATGGCAACAAAGAAAGATCTAGAAGAAATGGCTACGAAAAAAGATCTAGAAGAGCTGAGGAGGTTTGTTCAGATAAGGCTTGATGCTCTAGGCGCTAGATGGGGTATACTCAATGAAGAAGCATTTAGAGAGGGTGTTGCATCGATCTTGAGAGAGACGGGCTATAAGGTTGAGAGGTGGATATACATGGATAAAGATGGATATGTCTATGGACACCCATCAACCATAGATATAGATATCTTGGTAAGGAATGATACCCTGATCCTTGTTGAGATAACCTCAAGCGTTAGAAGAGGTGACTATATATATGTTAAGAGAAAGGCGGAGCTCTATGAGATGGTTGAGAGTAAGAAACCTGCGAAGATATTTATCATAACACCATATATAGATGATAGAAACCCCGACGAGATCATCTTAAGAGCACGTGAAAAGGGGGTAGAGATAATAACCCCTGAAGATGTTGCCAAAGGGATTTAACTATTATACAAGGTATAAGAGACATTATATAGAGCTCTATATAGCCATCACATGTGTGGAGTATCTCCTCCTAAAACAGGGATGACGTTAGGCTTACTAGGTTTTGATGTTATCACTCTAGCTAAGCAATAAAGTATAGGTAAAGACCCTAGCTCCCACCAACATCAAATAACCCTAGATGATAGCTCTGACCGTTTCTCAGTAGATGGTGGTTCATTGTTTTTATCCCCACCATCTACTTCTCAACGGTCTCCCCGAGCCCCCTCACCGCAGAAGCTCCCCACCAGTCGCCTGGTGGCTCAAAGCCCTACGGGTCTCGGAAACCCGGGGTCACCGATAGATATATAAACAAACGAATATAAAAGCATATCCACTACCATGAAAAAGGATACAGCCCTCTCCACCCTAATAAGATGGGGATCCTCTGCCCTCTAAAGCGTGAAGATTTAGGCTATATCCAGGCTATCGCCTGGCCTTAGGCGCGCTACCCCTATCTTGGTTGGAGCAGCTGTATATATGTGATCATCTATGGAGACTTTTAAGGGGCTTTATGATATTAGGGGGTTTGACTATATGTGAAGCTTCAAGCTCTCCTTTATGACCTTAACGACTACGAGTGTCGATGTCCTCTCAATTTCTGGGGAGTTTATCATGTTTTCTAGGAACCTCATGAAATGCCCTCTCGAAGGGAATTTCGCTATTACGACGAAGTCTATGTCTCCTAGGACGAAGTATATTGATTGTACATATGGATGGCTAGCTATCATCTCCCCTATCTTCTCGTGGTACCCCTTTCCATATCTTCCCCTCACAAGTGTTATTGTTATGTATTCAAAGCCTAGTTTCTCGGGGTCTAGTATTGCTCCGTATGATCTGATAAGCCCCATAGATTCTAGTCTTTTAACTCTATAGTAGGCAGTTGGTTTTGGAATCTTAAGGTTAGATGCGATCTCGTTATAGGAGATCCTGGCGTTATCCTGGATCATCCTGAGGATCTCGAGATCTATTGGGTCTAACCCCTGGACAGAGGTTTTCTTCTCATCTCTAACAGACAATCTTCGGCACCCCTGTTTATTATGATACAAAGTTTAATTAGCCGAATATAGATTAATACAATGTATAGATCGGGGCACGTGATTTGATGGGCGACATGCCTGGGAATTCTCTACCAACTATAGCATATCCTCGGAGGGCTATCTTGTTATGCTAACTAGATCAGCCACCCCTTTTAAGGCTAGGAAGATTGCCAGGGGCGCTTCTACCTCGTAATATGCCTGGGTGTTTGCTTCGAATTCTATGCCGTAGAAGTTTATCTTGGGGATCCTCGCCATTGTTTTGATCCTAGCCTTCATGTTGTTAAAGGGTGATAGGTGGGGTCCAAGCTCGAAATCATCTATCTTGGTTATGTCTATGGGATATGCTATTAGCCCTGACTTGCCGTTTATAGAGTATGGGGTTCTGACGAGTCTTGATATATCCATTGTGACCTTCTCGTCTATATACACCTCATATAGATCCTTCCTCCAGATATCGCTAAGAGAATCTATGACCTTTCTGCTGATACTCCTCGATGCCCCTGTGAGATATGAGACAACCTCTTTATCGCCTACCCCTGCTAGCCTGAGATATGTTCTAGCTATCCTCGAGGGTATACCCCCGTCAACGGCTCTTGGAGGGATGGGGGTTTTCTTTCTACGCTCGCCTCCTCTGTAGAAGTCATCTGGTGAGAAGCCAGAGCCTTTTATATATTCCACCAGGATCCTCCTCTCCTCCCTTCCAAGGCTTCTGAGGCTCTCATCCACATAGCAGTGTACGTGGAAACCCCTGTTGCCTGAAAAGCTGACCTCTATAGAGGATCTCTGAATCCCGATCTCCTCAACCAAGATATCCACAAGTATGGCGAGGTTCCTCTTAGCAAGCTCTATACATCTGGGCTCTATAATCTCTATCTCCTCAATCTCGCCACCAGATGGGCACTGGCTACCGGGAGGTTCTCTTCTCAGCTCATCCTCGCCCAGGCAGTAGTATAGCTTCTGTAGAGAGCATCCAGGGATCTGATCCGCGTCTATGTCGAATAGCAGATCAGAGCCTCTCCAGCCCTTCTCATCCATCGAGGGGGCCGAGGGCTGTAGATAGACTGCTGATGAGTAGTATAGGTGGAGTGGGGGTTTCTGAGAGATGTATCTCCTCAGCTCCTCAGGAGATCTGAATGAGAGGTGCCTAACATATGACTGTGAATCGAATGGCTGTAGAGCGAACTCCCTGAACTCCATATCGTCTGGGAGCCTTAGCTCTGCCTTTGAGTAATAGCCTGTGAAGAGGCTTTTTAGTACAGCCCGGCTACTCTGATCTCGGCGCGACGTAGAGGACAAGCCTTGCTCCCCTCGGCATTGAGAGGGTTACCTCACACGGTCTATCAGTGCCAAATGCTATCGATGTCTCCTCAGCTATTGAGCTTGCCTTAGCAACCTTGTCGAAATAGTCTATGGTGTAGGAGGCCTTCTCAACATCTCCACCGCTGTGCTGGTGCTCGAGAAGCCCCCCACCCTCGAGGGTTAGGATTATCTCGGCCTCGGCAGTTTCTGAGGATCCCGAGATCCTCAGGCCTTCTGGCGTCGAGCTAAACGTTATAACCTCGCCTACCTCTGAGAAAACCTTGTATGCCGAGTAGAATGCTTGGGGATACATCTTAGATCTAACTGGGAAGTCTATCTTGAGCTCCGGAACCTTCTCAACAGCCGAGCTGCTTAGTATAGGTATTGAGAACCTCCTACCGATCCCTTGGGGGGTTATCAGCTCAACCCAGAACCTCTGGCCATCATATTCGAGGGCCAGCTCATCCTTCTTACTAGCCCTCTTCAAGATCTTAGAGAAATCCTCAAAGCTAACCGGGATATTCACCTCGCCCTCAGCATCAAACACCTCGAAACCTGCTGAGGGCACGTGGAACTCTATAAGGGCAACATGGCTTGGATCCATAGCCCTTATCATAAGGCCCTCACTAGTAACCCCTACAGCACCTATATCAACTAGATCAGCAACCGCGGCTAGAGCATATCTCCACACCCTAGCATCTAGAAACCTCAGCTTGAACCCCGTAATCACCACCAACTATTTAAAAACATAAGGACTAATAATAGATATCCGCATAACAGCCGCTTGTCCCTCGATGATCATTGATTGTCATTGATATTAATTTGTTTGTGTTGCTTTGCTTCTCGATCCACAGGGATGCTATAACATCCCTGTGGTCATCGAGGGACTTCCACCTCCCCCAAAGAGACCTGGGGATCTCTATGGGCTCATTGGTGGCTGTTGAGCCCAGCGGAAAGGGGCTCCCATCTATGCTTGGATCCCCGAAGCCCTTCTGGGCAGAGCCCTCATAAAGGGCTTCGAGGGCTTTAAAATAGAGGTTGATCAATGCTACTGCCTCTCTATGCCATCTCTCACCTCCCTTGCTGCAGATCCCTATTCTATCCTCTCCATATTCTATTATAGCCTTATGTATTGGGCATGTCTTAGATGTGTTTCTGGGATCAACCATCAATACTGGCACACCATATTCCCTAGCCTTATTTATTATCGCATTCAGCTCACCCTTCAAAGCACTCTGATATATCCTATGCCTCAACTGCTTATCCCTATACCTAGCAATCATAACCCTTATATCTTCTCCCGTGATCCTCTCAATAACTATAACGCCCCTAGTCCTTAGAGCGTCTCTCACTATTAGGTTTGCTGTTTTCATCCTATAGTCCTTTTTCTTCTCCCCCTCCCTGAGCTTTTTCATAGCCTTTCTAGCTTCTTTGCTACTGGATCTATTTCTCATCTGAATGCTTTTCTTCCTATAGCTATAGCCCAGGGTTATCCTAGCAAGGTCTGTTTCTAGGATTACTGCGAATGCCTTGTGGATTGTTGCTACTGAGTTCTCATTAACATCAACAGGCTTAATATTCCCAGGCCTGTAGATCTCAATCTCTTTTTCTAGGGATAGGTGGAAGAATACTCTTCTATTCTTCCTATCAAGCTTGATCTTTGCGTGGGATGTAGGCTTAAAACCCCTAGCCAGTAGCTTGTAGAACTCCTTAGAAGGCTCTAGATCGAGATACACCCAGCCCCTATGGGTATTGATGGCAACACTTGTGAAGAAAGTATTCACAACACCATTTATATTGATCTTGGTAGCATCTATTGGTTTCCACACGTGGTCATCAACTAGCCATAGGCTAACACTATTGATCCTCGGAACTAGTATTCCTTCTTTCATCTCAAGATCTACTTGATGCCAAGCTATCTCCCAAGATCTCCTCCAGAGATATCTCACGAGCCTCTTACTCCTAAGATCCTTTTTCCCTAGGTTTAAGTACTTAACAAGCTCATCGAAGATCTCTCTAGAGTATTGCCTAGCCCTGTTCCTCCTTAGAGAGGAAACCCTTTCAACAGCATCCTGGCATAAGCCATGTATATAGTGGGACGGGATATTTGGGTACATACTCCTTAGCTCTCGGTACTTTTCATTCTTAAGCCTGTAGTAGCTCTCGATAATATTCCTAGATGCGTGGGGAAGCACATTCTCAAGCATCCTGCTATATATGTTGAGGATCTCTTCCAATGCTCTGAATTCTCTTCTAGATAGCTGCTTTGAGGGTATAACAGCAGTTCTACTAACAACTATCTTATCTCCTGGCTTTACAACCCACATCCACCTCTTATCCCTCTTCTTACTCCTCCTATCCATTATCCCTAGACTCTCTTTGTTCCTAAACCTCCGCTCAAACCATTAATTAATAATGAAAGAATATAAAAGCATTCCTACTACCATGAAAAAGGATACAGCCCCTCAACTATAGGGCCTATAAACATGCTTGGTATTACAATGCATATTATCATTAAGAATATGCCATGCCGAAAAGATGTTCTTTAAGCATATATGCTATAGTCTCCCACACACATTTCTCTGAAGCTAGACATCCACCTTCTGAAGAGCCTGCTAGGACTATACCATCGCGAGATCCGCACATAGATAGGATCCTACTCCCAAGAGGGGTTTCCGACACATCCAGATCCGGGCGTCCCATGGGATCTAGCATATATGCTCTGCCACTAATAATACCAATGATCAGGCCTCCCAGACATCCAAGTCTAACCATCCCATCCCTCACATCAAGCACCCCCTTAGATAGGATATTCCGCGCCATATCCCCCGAAACACATGCTATACATAAAAAACCCCATGGAGAGGGGTCAAGCTTCTCCTCAACACATGATGAGCTATATACAGCGGATCTCCACCTCGAAAGCGTCTCATACCCTTTACTAGTCAGATATGCACCCCCAACCACATCAACATCAACCAGTCCGAGCGATTTGAGGCTCTTAACAAGTGATCTGGCAGATCCCTCACCAATCATCAAAAGCCTAGATATGAGCATCCTACCAAGAGGCCCCTGACGATCAAGAAGATCTAAAAGCTTGATAACATGATATAAGCTATAACCCCTCCTAACACCCGCTCCAAAAAGATCTACAACATTCACCCCACCCCTACCTCTGAAATCCATATTAAGCATCCCGCTTGTCCCTCGATGATCATTGATTGTCATTGATATTAATTTGTTTTGGATTGTTTTGCTTCTTGATCCACAGGGTTTTTAGCCCTGTGCCATCGAGGGACTTCCACCTTCCCCATAGAGATCTTGGGATCTCTATGGGTTCATGGGTGGCTGTTGAGCCCAGCGGCACTGGGCTCCCATCTATACTTAAAACCCCGAAGCCCTTCTGGGCATAGCCCTCATACAGGGCTTTGAGGGCTTTAAAATAGAGGTTGATCAATGCCACTACCTCTCTATGCCATCTCTCACCTCCCTTGCTGCAGATCCCTATTCTATCCTCCGCATACTCTATTACAGCCTTATGTATTGGGCATGTCTTAGATGTATTCCTGGGATCAACCATCAATACCGGCACGCCATATTCCTTAGCCTTATCTATTATAGTGTTTAACTCTCCCTTCAATGCACTCTGATATATCCTATGCCTTAATTGTTTATTCCTATACATAGCGATCATAACCCTTATATTGTCCCCTGAGATCCTCTCGATAACTATAACGCCCCTAGTCCTCATGGCATCCCTGACTATCATGTTTGCTGTCTTCATCCTATAGTCCCTCTTCTTTTTCCCCTCCTTAAGCTTTTCCATAGCCTTTCTAGTCTCCCTGCTATCGGATCCATTTCTCCTCTGAATGCTTTTCTTCCTATAGCTATAGCCCAGAGTAGTCTCTGCAAGATCTGTTTCTAGGATTACTGCGAATGCCCCGTATAGAGTTGCTACAGAATTCTCATTAACATCAACAGGCTTAACAATATCCTCAGGCTTGTGGATCTCGACCTTCTTCTCTAGGGATAGGTGGAAAAGCACCCTCCTACTCCTCCTATCAAGCTTGATCTTTGCATGAGATGTCGGCTTAAAGCCTCTCGCCAATAGCTTGTAGAACTCCTTAGAGGGCTCTAGATCTATGTACACACAGCCCCTATGGGTGTTAATAGCGATGCTTGTGAAGAAAGTGTTCTCAACACCATTTATATTGATCTTGGTTGGGTTTATCGGTTTCCACACGTGGTCATCAACTAGCCATAGGCTAACACTATTGATCCTCGGAACTAGTATTCCTTCTTTCATCTCAAGATCTACCTGATGCCTAGCTATTTCCCGGGATTTCCTCCAGAGATATCTCACGAGCCTCTTACTCCTAAGATCCTTTTTCCCCAGATCTAGATGCTTAACCAATTCATCAAAGATCTCTCTAGAGTATTGTCTAGCCCTGTTCCTCCTGAGAGAGGATATTCTTTCAACAGCATCCTGGCATAAGCCATGTATGTAGTGGGACGGGATATTTGGATAGATATTCCTTAGCTCTTGGTACTTTTCATTCTTAAGCCTGTAGTAGCTCTCGATAATATTCCTAGATGCGTGGGATAATACATCCCCAAGCATCCTGCCATATATATTGAGGATCTCTTCCAATGCCCTGAAATCCCTCCTAGATAGCTGCTTTGAAGGCAGGATAGCGGTTCTACTAACAACTATCTTATCTCCTGGCTCGACAACCCACATCCACCTCTTATCCCTCTTCTTACTCCTCCTATCCATTATCCCTAGACCCTCTTTGTCCCTAAACCTCCACTTCAACCAATAATTAATAATGAAAGAATATAAAAGCATTCCCACTACCATGAAAAAGGATACAGCCCCTTATTAGCATGATTCTCTCCTCCCTAGTCTTAGGGGCATTAGACTTTAGCAACCTCTCTGAAAACTCTGAAATAACCAACACCAACAATAATAAACAAAATCAAAACTTATAAATCTAACCCCTAGCCGTCAACTACGAAGCATCCCCCCAACTATTGATTCACTATATTATATATAACTAATTTTAACTCCAAAACATTTACAGAGCCATATCTTTAGCACCTTCAATTCTATAGTAGATCATCACTTTGAGGTATAGAGGTATATAAGGATCAATATAAGGATCAAAGCTTAAATACACAGAAACCATAAAAATATATTAAGGCTTGGCAAAAAGGGGCAAAGCCCTCAAATGATCTACTATAGAATTGAAAGTGGAGGGCTATGTGAGATTTGTTATTTATTAACTTTCTATTCAGTAGAATATGGTGTTGAGGTTGAATAGGTATAGGAATTTGAGGCTCGCCGGCTTTTTCGTGTTAGTTCTTTTATGTATCTCGATCGCTGTGCTCCCACCGGCTTCCTCTAATAGCCAGTCTAAGCTGAGGTATGTGGTTGGCTTTGATAGTAATGACGTTGTTAGTATGCTTGGAAATTCCTCTGGTGTTGAGATTATAAAGGTTATATGGGAGATAAGGGCTGCCGTGATAATGATCCCACCGAATGCTGTTGATAGGATCAAGAATCTGAGGGGGATAAGATATGTAGAGCCAGATTATGAGGCGAAGGCTCTTGAGTTCTCTAGCTATAGCGATGTTCATTGGAATGTGAAGATTATAAATGCTGATAAGGCTTGGGATAGCTACTACCCATCCTATGGTTGGAGCGCCCTTGGCAATGGGGTTTTTGTTGCGATTCTAGATACTGGGATCTATTATAAGCACCCAGATCTCATGAGAAGGGTTGTGTGGTGCGCCAATACCGTGGGGAGCTCGACATATACAGGCTATAACCTCGATAAGTGTATTGATAAGAATGGTCATGGAACCCATGTTGCTGGGATAGTTGCTGCACAGATCAATAACTTCGGATCCGCTGGGGTTTCCCCAAATGTCTCTCTATACGCTGTGAAGGTTCTTAACGATGCTGGCATTGGTTTCTACTCAGACATAGCCGAGGGCATAACATTAGCTGTGAAGGGACCTGACGGAAAGCTAGGGACTGGAGATGATGCAAAGATCCTTAGCATGTCTCTCGGCGGTTCAAGCGACTCTCAGGTTCTGAGAGAAGCGACCCTGTGGGCATATAATAATGGTGCCGTGCTGGTGGCAGCCGCTGGGAACTCAGGCGACGGAGATCCCTCAACAGATAACGTAGCCTATCCAGCGAGATATGATTGGGTCATAGCTGTAGCTGCTGTCGATAGCAGCTATAACATACCAAGCTGGAGCAGCGATGGACCCGAGGTAGATATAGCTGCCCCAGGAGTCAATGTATACTCAACATACAAGAATAATCAATACACTATGCTCAGCGGAACCTCGATGGCGACACCCCATGTGTCAGCAACAATAGCGTTAATCCAGGCACTCAGAATCGCATCAGGCAAAAACCCACTCACATTCCAACAGGTGTATGACGCAATAACAAAAACAGCAAAGGATATAGGTGCCCCGGGATTTGATGTATTCTCTGGATACGGCCTTATAGATGCAATTGCGGCAATAAACTACGCCCTCTCAATATAATCTTCAAATACATGTCAGATCATCCCCTCCGATCGCTTTTAAATATACAGTATCCATACTAGATCAATTTTTCTAAATGAGAGTTAAAAATGCATCTTTCTACAAGTTTAACACTATTCTACCCCCTTCCAAGGGAGTTCTAGTTCAATGCGGTTTTAGCCGCTCGCCCTATCACACCCTTTAGCCTGCCGACCCGCCCTTCGGGATCCATTCTCCCCTGGGCGAATCAGTAGCCTTATGGGCACCCTCTCCTCCTCGTAAATTCTCATAGAGCTCATTGTAGAAGTCTCAAATTGAATAGCTGTGTAGAGGCTTATAAGCACACTATACCAGTATTCGAGGGCTCTCCCTTTAACATTAAATTATGAACCAATCTGACCTCCTCTCCCGCCTTCAGGTCATCATCTTGATCATCATTCCTTTCGAGCGGATCATAGGTTCCCCCCATCTATTCGGGCTTACATCTGTCATCTGGGGGCAGTCGGGGTGGCCAGAACTCCCCCAGGAGCCCATCATCCCGGGCTCCATAAAGATTAAACCCTAGAAGGCTTGTAAATCCCCATCCCCGCCCTAAAGGGCAAGGCTTTCAGTTGTAACTAGAATCTAGGCTATAGGTTAGGCTATAGGTATTGGCGCTTCCGTGAAGATGCTTCATCCTTTACAACTGAAAGCCTCGCCCTTTAGGGCGGGGTGTTTTAAGCTTTCTAGGTAGATATCTATGACCGTGGTGAGGTTATTTCTTTGAGGGTTTGGGGGTTGATGTCTCGGATGGGCACCCCGTTAGCGTACCCCCAACCCGATGATCATTGAGGTAAAAACAATAATCCCCCACCAGAGGGCTAACACCCGAGACCCCAGCATAGAAAACCCGCCCCTTAAGGGCGGGGAGGGGGTCATCCCTTTTAAAGGGCCAGACTTTCAGTTGTAAGAATAAAGAAACATTATGGAAATAGATGAAATTATCTGAGGATTTTTCGAGAAAGGCTCAAGATCGAAGGTTATTAAGTGTGAAATGCCATTGCAAATCGATGTCCTCGCTCTTCAGGGTGGGAAGGAGGTCGGAGCTGATATAATTTAAATGGTATAGGGAGATCTCATAATATAATATATATGCTGACATTATGTAGTTAAATATAGAGCGTGTCGTGGTGTGTAGCATGAATGCCTATATAGAGATACCGAGTGAGGTATATGAAGCGCTTAGAAGGGCTTCTATCAGGAGTGGTAAGGATCCTGCTACTATGGTGATTGAGAGCATACTGAAAAGTCTAGACCCCAAGAGCAGGATTGAAATATATATGAAACTTTATGAAAGATATTTAAAGGACGCCGAGGAGCTCACTGCTAAGGGAGATTTTGTACAAGCTAGCGAGAAATACTGGGGAGCCGTTACCGCGATTCTAAATGCTATTGGGGAGATCAGAGGTTGGGATCACTACACACATAGAGACTATAACGTTATAATTGAGAACCTATATGAAGAGACAGGAGACAAAGATCTCCTAGCAGATTTCAGCATAGCCGAAAGGCTTCACTCCAACTTCTATCATAACTTTATGAGGAAAAGCGCGTTCGAATACCATAGAGAACGTGTATTAAGACTCATAGAGAAGCTAAGAAAAATAGCTATGGATATCCAAGGAGGTTCGAAAAGGGACATAACTGGATGACTGGATTTCACGCCAATGAAATTCTATAAAAACTAAGCTCGCTCGACACCATTGCTAGAGAAATGTTAATTATCTTACCAAACTACGATATTAAACCAAAACTGCCAAGTCCTCTATATTGAGCTGACCTCCTCCCCGCCCTGAAGGGCGGGGGTTCCCCCACCCCTTTGTGGGCGGTTCATTGGTTCCCCCCATCTATTCGGGTTTACATCTGTCATCTGGGGGGCAGTCGGGGTGGCCAGAGATCCCCCAGGAATTACTTTAATCTTTAGCTTTTTCAAAGCCCTCTTCCTAATATTGAGCTTTCCGATGACATCCCTATCTGCTTCGAAGCCACATCTAGGGCATCTAAGCCTTCTATATCCGTTCTCCTCCAGCTTTGAATCGCATTGTGGGCATTCCGATGATGTTCCGTTCGGGTTTACTATGGCAAGTGGAACCCCGTGCTTCATAGCCTGCCAGTCTATCCATTTAACAAGCCTAGAATATCCCATTATGATCAGCTTGGTTCTATGATCCTTGTTCTTTATCTTTCTCAGAGAGTTTATCAGCCCTGTTAGATCTTCTCTAGCTACTGCGTGTCCAAGCTTCTTAGATAGCTCCACGATCCTCAGTGATGTTTTTCTAGCCCAGTCCTCAAGAATGTTCCTAGCCTTTCTGTGATATGATCTTATTCTATTCAGGATCCCTCTTCTCCTCCCCCAAGCTGGTTACCTTGGAGAGGAGTATTTCTTCTGGAGATCCTCTGCAAGCTTCTTCCACCTATGGGCTTCATCGATCTTGGTGTCCCTCTTCTTGTTTATCTTATCATCTCCATACACGATCTTCCTCTCATTGATATCCACAGCTATAACATCCCTAGGCTTGTAAGGCTGTGGCTTGGATATCTTCTTGGATATCCAAAGCATCATCTTTCCATCTCTATAGACTAGCCTTGCCTCTCCGTTTTCATAGCCATCATATCTGCTGTCCCAGCCGATGATCTTGAGTTTAACCCCTCCTATGATCTCCACGTAGCCTTCTTTAACCCTATATCCCGATCCTGGGTGTAGAAGCATTGATAGCTTCCTAACTCTTGGTCTCCTCCCCCTCCTAGGATTGTTCCTCCAAGCATTTGCATTTGCGAGGGCATCTCTATAGCAGTCAAGAGCAATCCTAGATGGAAGTCCGAACCACTCTCTAAGCTCTCTATAGAGAGCATTATGAACATCCCTAATAGTTTTTAGGTTCAGGCTCAGGATCTTGTTTATAGCATAGTTAAGGGCCACATTGTATCTCTTGAGGAGCTCTATGCCAGCAGGCTCGGGACTAACCCTCATAGCTATTGAAAGGGTTAGCGCCCCCTCATCACCCGCAGGCATAGAGCCTTTCCAAAACAAATATCTTGAGAGCTATTAAAACCATCCCCGCCCTGAAGGGCGAGGCTTTCAAGTCGTAATAGTCTTGTGATTAGAGTTTTTCTGGGATCTTTTGCGATCTAGGGATTCTTGGGGGGTGATGGGGGGACAAGCAGATTCTTAAATGGCTGGGGAATTTCAGCTAATGGGTTCTGGTGTGAATAGCTATCTGCTATCTTGTTATCTTTGATGTTCTTATGATTTTGAGTGTTTCGAGGGCTCTGATGTTTGATTCGAAGTATTTTCTTATCGGCTCTAGTATCTTTATTAGTTCCCTTGCGACAGCGTTTTTAAGGTCTAGTGGGTGTAGCTGTCCCTGGGAGTATAGCTTTTCTAGCTCCTCGAGGGTTACCTCTATAGTGCCTCCATGCTCAGGTTTTCTCTCTATGGTTATTGTGCCCCCTTTCCTTAGGATTATATATCTTGCTATCCCTATTATAGGGTTCATCTCGATCTCCCTTGGGGGGCAGTAAGCCTTTCTAATTTTGCCTGTTATCTCCTCGGGGGAGTCGTATACGAATATGGCTCCCTCCGGCTTCGACTTGCTCATCTTAACCTGCGACATTATATCGTCTCTCTCCCCAGACGCCTCCATCCTCTCAGGTCCTGAGAGGGATGGGAGTAGTGGTGTGTGTATCGCTACTATCTTTTTTCTCCTAAGCTTTTCAGCAGCCTCTCTAGCCAGCATGTGGGCTTTCCTCTGATCTATTCCTCCGAGGGCCAGATCTAGATCCATGTAGAATATATCTGTAACCTGCATCAAAGGGTAAATCAGCTTGGAGAAGTCCGATTCAGATTCGTCAGCTCTCCTACCCATTATGGTGAGAGCCCTTTTAACCCTTGCGAGGGAAAAGCTCTTCGCAACCCTTAGGAGGAGACTCCAGTACTCACTATCAGAGACAAGATCTTCTGCATATACAAGCTCATACGAAGACCTGCTTATACCTATCGCCTCTAGAACGTCTGCAACGTGCTGCGAAGCCCTTCTAATAAGATCCATGTCGCCTCCAAACTTATCGTTAACCCATGCATGCCATGTTGCTGCTAGAAGCTTCATCCTAAAGCCAGCCTCTATGAGTTCCCCAAATTTATATGCCCATATAAGCCAGCCTATATGGAATAACCCTGAGGGTTCAAACCCCAGATAGCCCTTGCCATCACCAGTCTCTATAAGGGTTCTAAGCTCCTCAACAGTTACAACCTCCTCAACACCCCTCATGGCTAGTGCAAGCCTTGACTCTATATCCATATCCCAGCCCCTATAATCCTCATCCTAAACATGTTAATTAACCCTATACAGCCTAGATCCATTTATAGCTAAAAATATATTATTTTGAGAAATTTTTATGGTTTAAGGGGTGACTAAGATAGCTGGGGCGAGGATATATCTATTGCTAGTCTCTGCATTAATACTGCTAATAGCTCCCCAAAGCCTTGCCCAGGCCATAGAGGTTATAGAGTATAGGGATCCGAGGAGCTTCACATCATACTGGTCCTTCGAACCATTCAAACCTCTACCGCCTAGAGACGTCTCACCGGTTGTGGTGCCTATAGCTACTAACATGTCGTTCGAGAACACGGGTTTCACGCCAAAGAGCGTTGTGGTGAATATACCGCCTGGAAGCTATAGCATGGCTATACTTAATGTGAGCATGGCGGTTACTGGGAGGCAGTTCGACAGGATCTTCTGGATCTTTGCCAATGGAATCCCAATATATTGGGGATCTACTGTGCAGAGGCTTAACTCAACAGCCGAGGCAGATGTAACCCTATTTCTAAACCTATTCAAGGGCCCTGTTAACTTCAGCATAGTTCTGACAAACTTCCTAGCACCATCCATAGGGATCACAGGTGTGTTCCTAGTCAACATAACCCTCTACCTATACCCAGGCACCCCGCCAAGCTGGGTTCCAGATAGATATATGCCTATATTTATGGATGCTAACGGCAACTCCATAGATGAGTTCACGCCGGGGAGAACAACTATAAATTCTAGCATATCGATCCCGGAGAATACATATAGGGCTGCGATATATCTCCTCACAAAGCCTGGCAGGCTTGACGAGGGGTTCTACACAAATATACCCTCGGTAAGGGATATACTCCTATACTATAACAACTATTTAGCAGGGATCTTCCATGTATTTCCAACAATATACACAGGGGGGTTCTTCCCACTATATTGGAGGCCTTTGGCCTCTATCAACACCCACTATGCTAAGAGCCCGCAGATAGTGGATCTAACCCCCCTGCTAGCCCTTGGGAGAAGTGGGAATATAAGCTTAAAGGTGGTTGGGATGGATGAGGCCTCTGAGAGATATAATAGCACTCACTTCAGCATAATAGCTGGTGGGGCCCTCCTAGCATGGACAGATCCTTCGAAAGCCGTGTTAGGAGGCTCCCTCTCTAAGAGCTACGCCTCCTACTCAAGATCACCGTCGATAACAGATATAGGGGTCTACGAGGTCTCCAGCTATTTTGAAAGAACATACTATAGAATACAATATGAGGCCCTTCTAAACACAGCTAGAGGGGTTATAAATGCTTCAACATATTCAGAGGGCTATACAATAGCGAGCATATATATGTCACCCAGCATATTGATATCAACCCTTGTCCAGAACTTCACAAACAGGGCATGGGGGTCAGGGGCTGTTGAATACTCAATGGACTCTAGGGGAGACTATATTATAAGGGTTACAAATAAATTTACATTTACACCAACCTCTGATCCCACTAAGATACCCTATGACGCAACATTGGATGAGGATGATGAGATAGATGTGTGGCTTGTGAGGAGCTATAGCAATAGACATGGATCTGACTGGTACTCTGAGAGCATGTATGAAAGGGCATATGTCGTCGGGGGATTCTCTGTTAACTTAACGGTGATAGACCCCTATGGGGGTGCTGTGATCACAGCCCTTACAAGGGCTAACTCAACTACTACTAAGAGCCTAGCAGCTCTGATCCTATATAGTGGCAAGGGCTATACAGAGGAGTTTAAAATAGTAACACAGGCAGATCTCTCTAGACCATTTGGATTCTTCAGGGAATTCTATATAAGGTATTTCAGGATATAGCTTTTTTAGACACCTCTATATATAGATATTGATGAAGCTGAATCTCTGGAGCATACACCCAAGATATCTATATGATAAGGCCCTCATGGGCCTATGGAGAACAGCACTTATAGCCAGGGATATAATTGAGGGTAAGGCGAAGGAATATAGAATCAAACCCCAACTATATAGATTTATAAACCATCCAGACCCTGTGAGGGCGATAAATACATATCTATATTATATATGGTTGGAGGGCAAGGAGAGGGGCTATAAATTTGTCGAAGATAGGGAGCTAAGGTGGAAGTACATAGATCGAGAGGGAAGGGTTAAAGTGCCGATAACAGATGGTCAGCTAGCATTCGAGGTGTGGAACTACCTCAGAAACGTCGTAATTAAAAAGCCCTCTTGGCTTCCCGCATTCCGCTATGTAGAGTGCTTCGAGCCAAACCCAGTCTTCCAGGTATATCCAGGACCACCTGATCCATGGATAAGCATATCCCCAGACGCTATAAACCGTATGACCAAATACTTCGAGTTTTCATGGCTCAAAATACCTATAAGGATCTGTGGGAACATATGGGATAGCCAGGAGCCCTAGAAATAAGTCTAGAGATATAGATATAGTTGGTGGGGGCTATGAGGATATATAGAGTAGGGGGTATAGAGATCCACCTTGTGAAGGGCGATATAACAGAGCTCGAGGCAGACGCCATTGTTAACGCTGCAAACCCATATCTGGAGCACGGTGGCGGGGTTGCCCTTGCCATCGTTAGGAAGGGGGGTGAGGTTATTCAGGAGGAGAGCAGGAGATATGTTGAGAAGCACGGCCCCGTACCAGTTGGTGGTGTTGCAGTCACTACTGCAGGGAGACTTAAAGCTAAATATGTCATTCATGCTGTGGGCCCCAGATATGGAGAGCCCGATGGGGATGCCAAGCTGGCTTCAGCTGTAAGGGCTTCTCTTGAGAAGGCTGAGGAGCTGGGGTTGAGATCCATAGCCCTCCCAGCTATATCAACGGGCGTCTATGGGTATCCATATAGAAGGGCTGCAGAGATCATGGCAGATGTTCTTAAGAACCATAGATATAGATCGCTATCCAAGGTGATTATATGTCTCTATGGGGATGAGGCCTACAGAGTCTTCGAGGATGTCTTCGACTCTGTTTTAGGCTGTAAAGGCCTCTAAGCATAGATGATCTAGGAGAATATATGGATAATGATGGATCCTATCAACATCAGCAGGCTCATAAGGATATCCCGCCCAGTACCTCTAGTTGGGCATATAGCGTTTGGTATAATCGATAGGGGCACTAACCTACTGCAGGTTAGACCCTATAGCGCTTGCCACCTCTCATGCATATTCTGCTCAGTAGATGCTGGGCCTAGCACGAGGACAAGGATTTCTGAATATATTGTTGATGTTGACTATCTATTAGAGTGGGTTGGATATGTTGCCTCCCATAAGATATCGAGTAAGATCCATATATTGATAGATGGAGTTGGCGAGCCCCTTCTACATCCACACATAGTAGATCTCGTTGCTGGTCTCAGAGATATGGATAGGGTTGGAGAGATAGCTGCTGAGACCCACGGGGCGATCCTCAGCGAGGACCTTATAAGAAGGCTTAGCGATGCAGGGCTCACAAGACTTAACATATCAATAGACAGCCTAGACCCGGACAAGGCCTCGATGCTGGCTGGGGCGAGGTGGTATAGTGTTGAAAGGGTAGCCGAGATGGCTGTCTATGCAAACTCCCTCGGCATAGACGTTATGATAACTCCCGTATGGCTCCCAGGAGTCAATGATAGGGATATCGAGGAAATCGTGCTGTGGGCTAAGAGGAATATTAGGAATAGATACTCACCTCTGCTGGGGATCCAGAAGTATGTTGCCCATAAAAGGGGTAGGAAGCCCCAAGGAGTTAGAGAGCCTAGCTGGGATGAGTTCTACTCTTTCCTAGAGACTCTGGAGAGGAGGATCGGGGTGAGGCTTAGGATCTCTTTGGAGGACTTCGGTGTAAGACCTGATAGGAGTCTTCCAAAGCCTATGGAGGTTGGAGATAAAGTTATAGCTAAGATCCACTCGAGGGGGTGGCTCAGAGGCGAGTATCTAGGCTATTCAAAGGGAAGAGCTATGACTATAATACACAGCGGCGATCTAGAGGAGGGCGACGAGATCCTAGTAAGAGTTATACATAATAAGGATAATATCTATCTAGCGAGGCCAACTACGTAGGTGTCTAGAATGGCTAGATGTACTACTAGAAGTGTTTCGAGAATACATATAACCCTTATAGACCTCCTCGGAAGCCTTGGCAGAGTAGATGGAGGAGCTGGGATAGCACTTGAAAAGCCATACCACCTAGTCTCTGCAGAGGTCTCTGAAGGAATCCCTGGGATAGAGGTTAACGGGGATAGAGGGGGTGTTGCAGAGAGATGTGCTAGGAAGGTTCTGGAAGCGCTATGCAGATCATGTGGAGCCAGGGTTGAGGTGAGAGAGAGCTATGATCTCCACATAGGGCTTGGAGGTGTTACACAGCTATGCCTAGCCACGGCGAGATCTATATCCCTCTCCCTAGGACTCGATATAGATTCAATAGAACTAGCTAGAATAGCTGGTAGGGGAGGCACATCAGGAATAGGGATCCACGCATTTAGATCAGGCGGCTTCCTAGTTGATGGTGGGCATAGATATCCCTCTGAGAAGAGCTATATAGCACCCTCAGACTATGTAAAAGCCCCTCCCCCACCCCTGATTTCCAGGCTCGAGATTCCGAGTGATTGGGGGTTTATACTTGTTATACCTAAAACCTCCAAGAGGATCTATGGTGAGCTTGAGAGAAAGATCTTTACAGAAGCATCTTCTATACCGGTTGAAGAAGTCTGGAGAGTCTCGCATATAGCTCTGATGGGTCTCATGCCCTCCGTAGCTGTTGGAGATATAGAGCTATTTAGAAGATCTATATCTATGATCCAGGATCTAGGGTTCAAGAAAATCGAGTGGAGATATCAAGGCAAGGAGGTATGGGTTATAAGGAGGAAACTAGAGGAGCTAGGGATCGGTTTTGGCCTCAGCAGCATGGGACCAACAATATATATTCCCTGTAAGGGGCGAGAGTGCTTAGATATAGGGGAGAGTGTTAAAAGGGTTATAAACAGTGACACGATAACCATAGCATCCCAGGGGAGGAATAAAGGTGCGGATAGCTTCTGCGACTAGACAGGCTATGACACCCTCCCCGCCCTTAAGGGGCGGGGTTTCTATGCTGGGGTCTCGGGTGTTAGCCCCCTGGAAAGGGATTAATGGCTTTACACCGTTATGTGTTATATGGTAGCTCTCAATCTTCCTCGCTATCCTTATCCTGTGTCCCAGTCTCCTTGCTATGTTTAGTGCTGCGTTTATGCCTGTATTGATCTTCCTCTTAGTCTTTCCACACATGTACAGTCCTCTGTATATCCTTCCGTTTTTATGTATTGCACCGCATATCGAGCATTCTTTGATAGTGTAATCCTCTAGTATAAGCTTCATATCAATGTGAAGAAGGAGCACTGATATATGGAACAAATTAGCATGTGAAATTGAAATATGACTGCTAGGTGACCTCTCTCCTGTCTCGTGAAAGGACGAGGCTTGTCTTATTATTTAACCTCTTATTTAATGCGCCATGCATGTATATTTCATATCTTGGCAGTAATATATTTTGATATGGATACCCCAGATCTGGACCGATGCTGTGGCAATAGCTAGGATTAGACTGTGAGCATGCTCAGAGCTTATGAAGAAGTGTTTCCCCGCTAACTAGCGGGTTAGGCCTTGCCTCAGGATCATCTGCCTCCTCCGGGCCGCATGGTGCTCCTATCTGGGATCTCGGGAACTCTTAAGATCATCGCTTCCTGAGGTCTCTGAGCACATGGTTAAGGATTAGAAGCTCATAGACTTTAGCCGAACATTTCTTCCCATATATGCATTAAGCATCTATAACTAACCAGAGATACTTAAATTCAATGATAATCCTGTAACAGTCTATAGATCTTGTTGGTTAAGTCTAGCTATAACCTGAACCTACTGATCCTCTTGGGGAGTTCTATCTCGATCTCTTCCTCCTCAATCTCGATCCTTATGGCTGCTTGATCAGGGTCTATGTTTTTGCTCTTTATCCACGAATGAATTATATCAGCTATGAGCGAGATAAGCCCCTCTTCAACAGCCTCTCTATCGCTGCTTGAAATATGCTCCCTAGCCTTTTTAAAACCCACGATCATCTGTTTAACTCCCTCTAAAAGCTCCCCCGGGATCTCTTCCTCCTTCAAGCTCTCCCCTCGATAGATGCTCTATCAAGATTAAATAGTCCTGAAATAGGTTGTAGAAGAAGCGTCTCTACCGCTCATTATCTCTACCTCTACTAGTATGCTTCTTAAACAGTGTTGCAGGCATGATCCATTAAGACAAAACATAGACAGAAGGGGGTTTTAAAGGGTATAAGCTTCACGGGCCCGGTATCTTTTGATATCATGAGCCTCCCTGTTTCCGGGCTGTGAGTGGACTTCCCTCATAGCTTCCATTATATTATAGCTAGTGTGATAGAAAGGCCTTGATCGATAGCTGGCTGATCTCCTCCCCGCCCTGAAGGGCGAGACTTTCAGTTGTAATCATCCATAATAACTAGAGAAGCTTCTACATAACCTTCCACAATACTTCTAAGCCTAATCACATTACTCCTTCTACCCATCATCTCACCCTCCTTCATAACCTCACCCTTTCAATCCTACTTTCAATTCTATAGCAGATCATTCAAGGGCTTCGCCTTCTTTGCCAAGCCTTTTTACGTTATTATGGTTTTCTAGTATTTAAGTGTTGATCTTCGTAGTGGTCCTTTTGGTTTATGGGCGATATGCTTATGTACTCAAAGTTTTTTGATCAGCTCTATCCCGTGATCTTTTTAAATGAAATCTCAAGATCTTTCTCACACAAAGTAGATGATTCACTATATAGTTATGAAGCAATTATGAGTGGAAGCATATGTCCTTTTCCTAAGGTTAATATCAAAGACCTTAGAATAGAAATCCTCTCATAAGGGCTGAGAAATGGTCATGTTGTTATTGATTGCTTAGGCATTTCGCTTAATAATTTCTTTAGGGCACCTGCAAGATCTTTTATGATACTAGATAGCCCTATATCCATTACACTTTGTAGACCCCGGCA
>Ga0079996_111238_pt1 | contig 65063 bp, 54 predicted proteins | sample PerSpoAPS_AMetaG_FD_69199 | JGI IMG/M metagenome (GOLD analysis project Ga0079996, IMG submission 69199) | Thermal spring microbial communities from Yellowstone National Park, Wyoming, USA - Perpetual Spouter A (PS_A) MetaG (SPADES assembly)... | ecosystem: Environmental > Aquatic > Thermal... | reverse complement strand
ACCCTTGCCCCGATTTGTGTGCGACGGCACTGGCGTTCAAGGTGGCGCAAGTTGTCGCCGAGCGATTGAAACGCCCCGCGATGCCGACGGACTTGCCGATTGAGTTGGTGGCGTTGGCGACGGTGACGGATGTGATGCCTTTGGTCGGTGAGAACCGCCTTTTGGTTCGGGAGGGCTTGCAGGCACTGCGACAACGACGCCATTTAGGCTTGCGGACGCTGATGGAAATTGCGGGCGTAGATGCCCGCTCCGTCCGCTCCTTCCATTTGGGCTTCATCTTGGGACCGCGCCTGAATGCGGCGGGTCGGATGGATGACCCCAAACCTGCCTTGCAATTGTTGCTGACGACCAATCCCAACGAGGCGCGGGAACTGGCGCAACGGCTGGATAGCGCCAACCGTCGCCGCCAGCGAGAGGAAGAAACCGTCTTGCGCATGGCGGTGACGATGGTGGAGCAGGAGTTGGATTTGACGACGGAACGCGTCATCGTCTTGGCGTCGCCCGAATGGCATCCCGGCGTCATCGGCATCGTCGCCGCTCGGTTGGTGGATTTGTATTCCCGTCCCGTTTTCCTCATCGCTTTGCAAGACGGCATCGGGCATGGGTCTGCCCGCAGCATCCCCAACTTTTCCATCGCCGACGCTTTGAAGGCGTGTCAACCGTTGCTGCTTTCAGGTGGAGGACACAAAGCGGCGGGCGGGTTCAAAATCGTTTGCGAACAACTGCCTGCCTTTCGGGAGCGATTGAACGAGTTGGCGGGAAGGTGGCTTTCTCCCGACGACCTTTGTCGTCGCACCGCCATTGATGCCGAAGTGGAAGCGGAAGAGTTAACCTTGCCAGCGGTGCAGGAACTGGCGCTGTTAGAACCGTTGGGCTACGGCAACCCGAAACCCGTTTTCCTGCTTCGGGATGCGAAAGTCATCCATGCCCAACGCTACGGGGAACGGTTGGTTTTGCGGGTTCGGAAAGGGGAGCGGGTGTTGGAATTGCAGGGGGACGGGATGGGCGAAGCCGTTACCGACCTTCCGACGGACATTCCCATCCATGTTTGCTTCACGGCGGAGTTGCGCACCTTCAACGGGCTGCCGATGGCGGAATGGCAGATCGTGGATTGGTGTCCGAAGGGTTCGGACTTGGTGGTCTTTCGCTTTTCATCCCCTCAAAGCGGGTCAAAAACTGTGCCCACCAAGCATTGAGAGGCTGCCTCAATGGGCGCGGAGGGACTCGAACCCCCAACCGACCGGTTATGAGCCGGCTGCTCTGCCGTTGAGCTACGCGCCCGTTTCACGGGCGAAGTTTGGCGCTATCAATTTTGCCTTGTCCTACGCCATCAGTTCTGCCAGTCGCTCCAAGAGTTTTTGATGACCTCGCAACTTTTCCAATGCCCGTCGTTCAATGTGGCGGACGGCTTCCCCCGTGATTTTGAACATCTGCCCGATTTCGTCAAGGGTGTAAGTTCGCCCGTCTATAAGCCCAAAGCGCAATTGCAACACTTGCCACTCCCGTTCGTTCAGGTGGGCTTCCAAGAAAGCCCGAAGCCGTTCTCGGGCATAATTGCGCCAGAAAACATCCTCTGGGGAAGGGGCGTTGGGGTCAGGGATGATATCCTCCAGCACCAACTGCTCCTCTTCGTCCACGGGCAAATCCAACGAAAGGGTCGTCGGGACAAGGGCTTGCAACTCTTCTACCTTCTCAGGGGAAAGTCCCGTCTCTTCGGCGATTTCCGCAGGCGTAGGGGGTCGTCCCAACTCCTGCGTAAGCCGCTGAGTGACCGCCATCACCTGCGAGAGAGTCTCTACAAGATGGAAAGGCAGATGAATGAGGCGGCTTTGTTCGGCGATGGCTCGGACGATGTATTGGCGAATCCACCAAACGGCATAAGTGCTGAAACGCGTCCCCCTTTGCCAATCGTATCGGTCAACGGCTCGGATGAGCCCCAAGCATCCCTCTTGCACCAAATCTTCCAAAGGGACGACGGAGCGGTTGGCGAAATTTAAGGCGACACTCATGACCAACCGCAAGTTGCTTTCAACCAGTCGCTCGCGGGCTTCCATATCACCCTGACGGACACGATGGAACAGGCGAATTTCTTCGTCGGGGGTTAGCGGGGTTTTCCAACGGAGCGATCGGAACAGCACCTCTATGGATGAGGGGATACCGTCCCGCTGTCGGTAGTCCGCTTCTTCGGCGCTTTCGGCAGCGAGGTCGTCAGTGGGTTCATCGTCTCGTCCCATCAACTCTTCGTCAGCGTCTTCTATGTCTGCGTCGCTTTCGGGGAGCACTAAGATGCCCTCTTCTTGCAACCATTCAGCGACTTCTTCTACGGGCACACCACTGCTTTCGGCAGCGGCTTTGACATCGTTGAAAAAGACTGCTTTCGTCTCTTGAGCCATCGCCCACAAGGTTTGGAGTTCTGGATGATCAAAGGCGTCGGATGGGATTGGCATAAGCCAGCACCTACCTTGCCGAAAGTTTCAGAGCCCGCAAATTTTCCTGCCAAACCTTCAGCAACGGGTCATCGGGGGAAAGTTGCCCCGCCGAAATTTTCCGCATCAATTCCGCTTGCTGCCACCGCAGCGTTTCCATCTGACGGTAACGGCGCAACCGCAAGATGCGATCCTCTATGGCATTTCGTGCCTTCAAAAAGGAAAGGTCACGCACCATCAAACCGCTCAAAGTTTGCCGCAACTTCTCATCGCCCAACTCCGCCACTAAAAGGGGCAAGTCAGCAAAACCTTGCTCTTCCAAGCACCCTTGAACCAACCGAGCCAAATCACGGTGCTCCGCCAAAAGGAATTCATCAGGCGTCATCTGGGCGAGGATTTTTTGGGCAGCCTCTCGGTCTTGCACCATAGCAGCCATCAACTCTTGCTCCGCCGTCAAGATGCCAAGGGGCAATGGACTAACGGTTGTCAAAGTGAAGCGGATGGGATCGGGGAAGGGAGGGCTTTGAGGGCGAAGGGAGGAAGCCCAACGGCGTCGCTGTTCTGCCAACGCTCGCGTCAAGGCGACTTCCAACGATTCCATCCGTTCGGGTCGGTCGCCGCTCCATGCCTTCGCCAACAACCGCAAACATTCCCGCTGCTCAATGGGGTCGGCAAACTCACTCAGAACTTTCACGGCATCTTTCAACCCTTCTTCCGTCGCATCGGGATGACGCTGCACCAACCAACGGACGCGGAAACGCACCAACGGTTCGGCTCGCCCCAAAAGTTGGCGGAAGGCTAAAGCGCCCTGCTCCCGCAGGAAACTGTCGGGGTCGCTGCCTTCGGGCAAGGGGACGAACCGCACTTCCATCTCTTGCTGCCGAAACAAGTCCGCCCCCCGCAGCACGGCGTTCAAGCCCGCTGAGTCGCTGTCGTAAGCGATGAGGACGCGTTGGGTGTAACGGCGCAAGATTTGCACGGTGTCGGCATTGAGGGCAGTGCCCAAAGTGGCGACGGTGTTGGTGAAGCCTCCTTGATGGAGGGCGATGGTGTCCATGTAACCTTCCACCAAGATGACTTCGCCTTTCTCTCGGATGGCAGGGAGTGCCAGATGGAGTCCGTAAAGGCATTTGCGTTTCTGGAAGAGGGGCGTTTCGGGCGTGTTGAGGTATTTGACTTCGCTTTCCCCTAAAGCCCGACCGCCAAAGCCGACGACATTCCCTTGCGAGTCGGTGATGGGGAACATCAAACGGTCGCGGAAGCGATCCACATAGCGGCTGCCGTCCCGCGTGCGTTGAATCAAGCCCGCTTGGAAAAGGTCGTGGGATGCGAAGTCGGCTTCGGTCGCCGCCTTCAGCAAAGCGTCCCAAGCGAGGGGGGCGTAGCCCAAACGAAAGCGACGAGCCGTGGCGTGGCTGATTTGTCGTTGGAAGAGATATTGGCGGGCTCGTTCGCCTGCCTCCGATGCCCAAAGGGCACGCTCAAAAAATTCCGTCGCCCATCGGTTGATTTGCAGCAACCGTTCCTTTGCCCATTCCTCTCGCCGCAAAGAGGCAGGCGTTTGCCATCGCCATCCCAATTGCTGAGCCAGACGGGCAACGGCTTCGGAGAAGGTCAGCCCTTCTATCCGTTGCACAAAGTCAATGACATCGCCGCCTGTCTGACAGCCAAAGCAATACCAGACGCCCTTTTCGGGGTTGACAAAAAAGGAGGGCGTCTTCTCTTTGTGGAAGGGGCAAAGGGCTTTGTAGTTTTTGCCCGCAGGGAGCAAGCGGACATAGGCTTCCACGACCGTGACGATGTTGGCGTGCTCGCGCACCCATCGCAATAAGTCGGGTGACGGCGATGGCATCCCGACTGACCCTCCTTCATCGGGTCAGGGTCACGCGCCCCCGCAGGAAGATGAAAATCCGCACCACTCGCCCATTGTAAACCGTGAACTCAATGTTGCTGCTCTTGTGATAACGCAGGATGACATTGCCCGTCGGCGTGGAGACGACTTGCAGGTTGACGGGATTAAAGTAAACGATTTCGTCGGGTTGCCCATACCTGAGCAAAACGCGTCCCATTTCGTCGCCTAACTTGATGCTCTTGAAGGGGTCGCCCATCGCCGTTCGGGCGCCATCAAAGCGTTCGCCCGCCACAGAGATGCCGATGACTTCCATCCGCGCCCCACTTCGTGGGTCTTCCATCAGTTCCACCAAAAAGCAAAGGTTAGCAGCACCCCGCTTGTAAACGAAAAAGACTTCGTTCCTTCCCACTTGCACGAAAGGCGGAAAGACCCACGCTAAATCCCACAACCGAGGAGGCATGCCCGTCGTCGCCCCACCAACCCCTGGCATGCCGGGCATCCCCCCTGGCGCCATCCCTGGCATCCCTGGCATCCCTGGCATTCCCGCTTCAGACTCTGGCATGCCAGGCATCCCGCCTGGCGCCATCCCCGGCATCCCTGGTAGGGGCGGTCGTCCGATGGGCGAACCTGCCAGTTGCGCCATTCCCGAAACTCCCGCCATCACCCCAGGCAGCGTCGGTTGACCGCCGAAAGATGACCCCATCCCCACTCCGCCGCCCCCAAAAGGAGCGCCCGGCATTGCCCCTGTCGGAGCGCCAGGCATTCCCGGCATCCCTGGCGCGCCAGCGCCACCTTGCCCGCCTGTGGTTGGCGGTCCCGCCAGATAATCGGGCATCCCCCAAATGCTAAGCAAACAATCCGAGCGTAAGCGCCCTGCCTCATCGTAAGCGATCACAGGCGCGCCTAACCGAACCCCTGCCAATTGCCGTTCTAAGGCTTGCTGCCCAATCCCTATCGTCATCGCCACCGCCAAACTTGCGGTCACGAACCATGAAAGGCGCATCGCCCTCACCTCCGAAGCATTTCCCCCAAAGGCACCAACAAAGGCTTGGGAGCGCCCAATTCAGGCGGCAGGAAGATGAAGATGCGCACGACTTTGTAATCCACGACGGTAAACTCCACATTGCTCCGTTCGTGATAGCGTAGCAGCACTGTCCGTCCAATCCCGATGTTCGTCAAGGGCACCTGTTCGGTGATGACATGAGCGGAGTCAGGCGCTCCGTAACGCAGCAAGACCCGTTGCAAATCATCCCCCAACCGAATGGCGCGGAAGGGATCGCCTAACGCTGTCGCTACAAGGTAACGCCGACCATCGGGAGCGACAAACGCATCAGGGCGCGTTCCGTAAGCCATGATGGCGACGACAATCCCTTTGTCTTCCAGAAAACTCAGCGCTCCCTCGCCCCGCCGATAAAGCCACAAGCGTTGGTTGGCTTGAGGAGGGATATAGACAAGTTGCGTCCATGCCAATTCTGTCGGCGGCGTCGTCCCCCCTGTCGCGCCCATCCCAGGAGCACTGGGCATCCCTGCCTCCGCTCCTGGCATCCCGCCCCCGTAAGGCATCCCAGGTCGCATCGGTCCAGGCATCCCGCCCATCGCTTCCCCTGCGGGCGGTTGACCGCCGAAAGCAGACCCCATTCCCACTGGGGCGCCCCCCGGCATGCCCGGCGCTCCTGGCATTCCTGGCATGCTCGGTGCTCCCGGCATCCCCGGTGCAGCGGGCATTCCCGCTGAAGGAGCAACCGCCGTCGCCGTGACAATGAGGTCAGGCATCCCCCAAACCCGCACCAAACAGGAGGGACGCAAATTGCCTTCGGGATCACGGTCAATGACGGGAGAACCCAGCCGCACACCTGCCAATTGAATTTCAATTTGCCGACGAAGTTGTGCCCCAACCCAAAGACTGGTCATGACCATCCCCAACATCAGCCAAAGGACGGACGGCTGACGGACTGGCTTCATCTTTGTTCGCCTCCATCCATAAAGGCTGCCTCAAGTTTAGAGGCAACCATCCCCGCTGTCAACATCCGTGGAGTGTGTTCGGAAATTGAGCCCAATGAGCCCAATGGGAGGGCGAACCTCTCGGTGAGCCTCATTCACCTGAACTGCCTATTTGCCGAATTACCGAAATTTTCGGCTCGGCAGGAGTCTCGCCCTCCCTTTCCGAACACCCTCACATCCGTGTCAAAATCTTTGCGACGCCCGAAACGCTGTCCTCCAACCAGAGACCCGACAGAAAGGAGGCAAGAACCTCATGCCCGTGCGGTTAACCCGACAAGGTTACGAGCGGTTGCGCAAGGAACTGGAGCAACTTTACCAGCGCCGCGCCCAACTCATTGACGAGGTGCGCGAGACGGCAGCCGAAGGTGATTTGAGCGAAAACGCTGGCTTGGATGCCGCCAAGCGCACTTTAGGCATCGTGGATGCTCAAATCCGTTACCTTGAGCAACGCCTCGCCGACGCCGAAATCATTGAGCAAGACGGTCAGCCCGAACGCGTGGATGTCGGCGTCATCGCCACCTTTCAAGACTTGGACACGGGCGATGTCATCCGTTACCGCATCGCCGAAAGCATGGAGATGGACTTTTCCGCTCCCGTCAAGACCGCTACCCCTCAATCGCCCATCGGCAAAACCTTGCTCGGCAAAAGCGTGGGTGACGAAGTGACCCTGCAATTGCGCGGGCGCACCCAACGGTTGCGCTTGATCGCTTTGTCGTGGGATGGGGGCGATGCCGAAAACGACGAAACACTCCCACAACCTTAAGTCGCCTTGCGCCGTCCGCTACGCCGTCCCTTCGCTTTCCCGTTCCAACCATCGGATTTCTTCGTCACTCAGCCGAAAGCCCGAAGCCGAGGCGTTCTCCTCAAGTTGGGCAAGGTTCGTCGCCCCGACGATGGCGGCACTGACGACGGGCAATCGCAACACCCACGCCAAAGCGATGTGACTGAGTGGGCGTCCGTGCCGCTGTGCCAACTCTTTGACGGCTCGCCAGATGCGCCGCTCCCGTTCTGTCAACCCTTCCCTTTGCCGATCCATGCGCGCCCGCGCCCAACTGACGGGCGGCGTTTCGGGCATCGGGTCTTTCGCCAAAAAGCCACCGCCCATCGGGCTGTAAGCGAGGATGCCCAAGCCCTCGCTTCCCGCCAACGGCACTAACTCCGCTTCAATGCTTCGGTCCAGCAGGCTGTAACGCACTTGGTTCGTCTCAAAGCGCGCCCAGCCGTTTTTGTCCGAAAGCCACAACGCCTTGCACCATTGCCACGCCGCAAAGTTGGAGCAACCGATGTAAAGCACCTTGCCCGCCCGCACCAAATCGTCCAACGCTTCCAGCGTCTCGTCCAACGGTGTGTTGGCGTCCCACCAGTGGACTTGGTAAAGGTCAATGCGGTCCGTTTGCAAGCGACGCAAACTGGCGTCCACTTGACGGACGATGTGGTAACGGCTGAGCCCTTCATTGTTTTTGCCCTCACCCACCCGACCCCGCACCTTCGTCGCCAAAACGATTTGATCCCGCACGCCCTTGAGCGCCTTGCCGACAATCTCCTCGCTGCGCCCGCCGACATAGATGTTCGCCGTGTCAAAGAAGTTGATGCCTAAATCCAACGCCCGATGGATCAAGCCGATGGCATCGCTTTCATCGGCAGGTTTGCTGCCCAAGTGGGCGCAGCCAAAGGCGATCTCGCTCACCCAAACGCCCGTCCGTCCCAATCGCCGATACTCCATCGTCCCTCGCCCCTTTGCGCTGATGGATTTGTCTGGCGCATTGGCAAAATTTAACAGCCTTCACAAGGAGCGATTCTGAATGCGCCCGAAATTGACGGTCATCGTGCCCGTTTACAACGAGCGCGACACAGTGCTGACGGTGCTGGAAAAAGTCAAGGCATTGCCCGTCAGCAAAGAAATCATCGTCGTGGAAAATTGCTCCACCGACGGCACGCGGGAATTGCTGGCGAACTTGGATGACCCCGCCATCCGCATCGTCTTGCAGGCGAAAAATTTGGGCAAGGGCACTTCCGTCAAGTTGGGCATAGCGATGGCAAAGGGCGAGTGGGTCATCATCCAAGATGCCGACTTGGAATACGAGCCGACGGACATCTTGCGCCTTTTGGAATTCGCCGAACGGACAGGGCAAGTTGCGGTCTTCGGTTCGCGCCTGCTGACGGGCAACCCGCAAGGGGCGCGGGCGTTTTACTTCGGGCGCGTCGTGCTCAATTGGCTCTTCCGCCTCCTCTTTCGGGCGACGACGACCGATGTGGCGACTTGCTACAAACTCGTCCGCACCGACATCGCCCAGCGCCTGCGGTTGCGATGCAGCGGGTTTGATTTGGACTTTGAGTTGGCGTCGGCGTTGCGACGGTTGGGTTACGACATCGCCGAAGTGCCCATCACCTATCGCCCCCGCAGCATCGCCGAAGGCAAAAAAATCCGACCTGCCGATGGGCTTCGCGCCATCACCACCATGCTCCGCATCCGCCTGACACCCCAAAGCGCCTTAACGCCAAATGGGCTCACCTCGCCGAATGGTCAAAAATGAGCACCTCACCCGTCGTCGGAGACGCGTAGAGCAAACGACGCACTTTGCCGTGCAAGGCGTGGGCGACAGCAAGGTAAAGCCAAATGGGCGCTTGCCCTGTCAGCACGACCTCGTTGCCTTCACCTGCTAACTCTTTTGCCCGCTCAAGGTAAATCGGCAACTCATCCAATTTGGCAACCTCGCCGTAAAGGCTCTTTAGGTCAATCACGACACGACCGCCATAAAGCGCCCGCTCAGGCACATCATCCATGAGCGCTTGCAGGCGTTGCGGAATTTCCTTTACTCGCCGCTCAATGCTGGCGATGTCAGCGGCATCCTTGCGCATTCCACAATGGGCTACATCGTTGCGAAGACTGCCAAGCCAATCCCAAAGTCTGGCGACTTCCTCGCTTTTCGCCAGTCCGTCAAACCAGTCGGGCACTTCTTCGCTTATTTGCTGAAGTCTTTTCACTGCTTCACCGAGCGCCTTCTCAATTGCATCCTCGCGGTATTTCCTGTCCAACCAATCACCGCTACCCCGCTGAAGCGCCACCCAACTGACAACCCATTCCCTCGCCAACAATGTCGCCTGCACCCACAAGCCTTTTTCCACGAAATGCTCAATCAACGCCAATTGCTTCTGCAGGTTTTCCTTGTCCAGTCGGTCAGGCGCATCGTGGGCGAACTTTTCGGCTTCTGAACGAATTTGCTCCACGATGATGGCGAACGGTTTTGCCCACCGTTCCGCCTCTGAAGCCATCTTCGTTAACATCGGCAGTAACTCATCGGCGTGACGCATCACATCGCGAGGGCGTGCCAGATGAAGAGCCTGAGAAAGCGAGCGCAACTTATTGGCGACCCTTTGCAAATGCGTCGGCAAATATTCTTCCGACTGCCTTTGCCATGCCTGACGGTGAACTGTCCCCAATCGCTCGGCAAGCAAGGTGGCGTCGCTTCGCTGAAGGAAAATTTCCGCACCGCTAAGCCAATCAAGCAAATCCAAAAGCGGTGTCAAGTCAAAGATGGGCGCTCGGTTGTTTCCGTCCCGTGCATCAAAAGCCCCGTAAATGATGCGTTCAATTTTCACGCCTTTCGTCCGACGAAGGTAAGCGGCAATGGCGAAAACAACCATCGGGATGGAGCGAAAAGCATGGGTGATGTCCAGAAGGATGGTTTCTTTCTCGCTCACCACCGAAGCGACCCGATCAAAAATCTCCCACAGTTCCTGTTCCGAGCGACCTTCAGGAATCTCAACGAATTCAACTTGGTCTCCCAACCGCTCCCTCAGCACATCGCAGTAAGTTTTTTCTTCCTTCGGCTCGGAAAGGATTTGACCACAGCAAGCACACCGCTCACCTTTAGGCGGACGGTAATCTCTTGCACTGGGTGTCACGAACACAAGCACCTTTTCCGGCTCAAAGATGCGTGCGACGGCTTCAGGAAAAAGATGGGTCTGACACTTTCGCTCACCTTCCGCATCGCTCCAGTAGTAGGTGACAGCCTGATAATCACCTGTGCCCAAAAAGGTAAAGGCTTTCATAGACGATGCAACTCCCTGTTCAACAATCGTTCCACTTCTTGAGCGGCGCGCTGGAGTTGTCCTTCAGTTTGAGCCGTGGTGGTCAGGCGAAAACCGACCCCACTCACCCGACGCCCTGGGACGAAAACGACGAGTTTATCAGGGGGTTCTGGTTTTACCTTCGGTTGGCCTTCCCGCCAACCGATGTCTTCTATGCGCTTGACAAAGGAGAACCGATGGGCGAATAGGTCTGCCCATTTACAGGTTTCTGCTACCTCTTTTGGCTCTTTCTCTGCCAGTTTTATTTCGCACTCTCCGTCACGCGGTTCAGGTAAAGTCTCCACATTTTCCAGCACTTGTAACACCATCCTACCTAACTCGGTTATGTTGCCCCCTTGCCACAAACCGTTTTGTTCCAGAAGTTCCCGCACCTCTCCTCTCACTTCCTCACCCCTTAAGCCCCTAAGGATGTCGCCCAACATCGCAAATAAGCCAATGAAGGGTAGACGAACCAACTTGATTTGGTCTATGGGCGGGTGAAGGTAACGGTTTTGTTCCTCCTTCGGAAGGTTCTTGAGTTTGGTGATATGACCGCCCTCCTCAATCTCTGGGTCTTGCAGGATGATATGAAACAGCGATGTAGCACCGTAAAACTGAACCGCAAGGGTGAGTAAAGCCGACATGGCTTTGCGCCCCCCTGCGATGCACACATGCACTTCAGCCCACCTCCGATAATCTCGGAGGACAGAACATGCCTCTTGCATAAACTCGGTTACTGCCTTATCGCTATCTACATCGTAAAAGGCGTCCACCAACCTCGTCCCTGCAACACCTTGAAACTCAACCCTACCCTGATAATAGTCGGGTATATGTTGGGCGAGCAGATTAAGGGCTTCTTGGGCGTAGATGTCCTTAGTGGTTAAAATAGTCACGGCACCAATATCCACTTCATCAGACTTTAGGCGGTCAATCGCCTCTGTTACGACGGCGGGGCTTTCCCCTAAGGTGGCGAGAAGGATTTTCTTCATGTCATTTCGCCTCCTCCTTCAATCTCGTAATCAACCTTCTCCACACGCAAACTATCTATCCATTGAAAGTCGCGCAGGTTCTCAGTGAACAAAAATAGTCCGTGCTTCAACGCCGTAGCAGCGATGAGCATGTCGCAGATCAGGGATTCCATCCTTTCACACCATGAAGGGGGAGTGAATCTTCGGCAATATTGCTCTAACAGAGAATGGGCAATTTTTGAAATGCCTTGGGTGATAGGCCAAATTCGGCGGATTTTCCCTTCTTTGCGTATTTCTTGGATACGAAAACGGAAGTCATTGAATGCCTTTTCGCGGCTCCCTGGCGATTTTGCGATGCCTTTAAGCATTTCCATCAGCGATACCTGTGAGATATGAAGTTCCCAACCGTCTTCCAATTGCCTCTCCCACCATTCTATTGCGTCTTCAAATGCGTTATCGTAGTCCATGACGATCATGCTATCTACGAGACCTTTCTGCATATTGCGTCCCCCTCCGAGCGAAAAGCCAACGCGTTGCATAGCCGAGCACCTTAAGGAAATCGTCTTGGGAAAGATTCGCCAAATCTACTTGGAAACTTGCGATGACCTTAGCGATGCTTTGGTAGGATTGTCTCTGACCTGGCCTGAGAGACGGGGAATGTTGCAGGCATCTCGCTAACTGCAGCGCTCTTTTAAGCCCTTTGCGGGAGGCGTAAGAGCACCACTTCCTCCACTCTGAAGGCACAACGCCAACCAACTGACCTGCCATTTGTTGCGCCAATTCTACCTTTTCATCCGTCGTCATCAGTAAACGCCTCCTGGGCACGAGTCGCTTTGGGGTCGTAAGCCCTCAACCAATGCCTGCCAAGAATAGTGATTAAATAGGGTCACATCTTGTTGGCAGGCTCTTAGGCATTCGCAAAGGAATTGCTTCAAAGAGTCTCCCTCTAGAGTCTCTGGGGCGAGAAGGGTGCGCCAGTTACTGCTATGCCATAGTTTCAATCGCTGCGGTTCAAAGCGAACCGCTCCAAAACATCGGGGCTTAGCGCCACCTAGTTTGGGGGTGAAGGTGAGGTTAAAACCTTCCTGCCTTGCCTGCCAACCGAGAGCATGGAACACTAAGCCCAACTCCGCCTGGCTCAGGTTTTCAAAGGAAAGCGTCACCTCAAAGCCTGTCCCTTCAGGTAACGCCTCTACGAATCGGAAGTTCTTTTCAGGACGCTGATTGGGGAGGGGTTGAAAAGTTTTGTGCTGGTAGAAACGGCGCTTATTAGGTTCACAGCGCTTCGGTTGAAAAAGTTCGGCAATCTTCACGACCTGCGTCTTGACATCACCTTGCGGGTTGGCATCCTCAAAGTGCACCCGCCCGCGATATCCCGTCGTCCCGAACAAACGGCATGCAGGGCAAAGAGGCGTGCTCAGATCACGGAATTGGCAGGGCTGATGGGAATCTTTTACTTGCTCGCTTCTATGTCTTTGCGAGACACATGAGTTAGAAATCACTTCCAAGATGCTTCGGATGACACCTTTGATGCTACTCCCAGGGATGCAGATTTTGTCGTTACGCCGATAAAAGGTATGCCAGACATCAGGACGGTCGCCCCTTGCGTTAGGGTCAAACTCATATTCGCCTGAACCGACAAAGAGGTATTTGGAAACGACATAGAAGACGAGTTGCAGTTGACCCGTGAACTCTAGGAAACGCTCGTGATAGGTCGCTACCTTCCGCTGTGGCTCTTCGTCTGGGAGGGAGACTAAGGCAAAAGGTTTTGGTGCCGCTCCAAATTGTCTCTTACTCATCGGGCAACACCTCCCTAGGGCTAATGAAGATGGCGATACCTTCGCGGTAGAAAACCCGACAGCGCAGCCTTGCCTTATCACTGTCCACAATCGGGTAGCGTTCAAAGGGCGGGCAAAACTGAGAAACCTTCAAAGGGACTAAGCGGATGGGACATTCATCCGTTTCAACCGTCCATTCTCCTTGAACTTGCTGAAGAGGGGGCAGTTCTGCCGCCTCGTCGCTCAAAGCCAAGACACGGAACTGATCGTTCCCGATGCGTTGCCAGCGGATTTCGCAGTGGTCATTGAAAGCGATGCCGTTGTCCCTCAAGTCATCAGGTAACCCTTTGCCCGTTCGCATCGTCGCCAAGTCCCAAAGGAAATAAGCCACTTGCCCCCTCAACTCTTTCAGCAGTGTGCGCAAGGTCTCCCCATTGACCATACCCGCATAAACAAAGCCTTGCGCCCTCATTTCGCCACCCCCAAGGCAGTGGGCAAGTGTTCTATCGCCTTTTCCGCAACCCGATGCCACCTTTCCGCATCGTAAGTTCGGCGCACGAAGATACCAAGGTCGGTTGCTTCTGTGTCAGGCAAGTCCGTAAGAAAGTCATCAGGGGTTAAACCGTATTTCTCCCGCTCTTCCCCTCTGTTGATGAACTTTCCGACCCCCCAAAGTTCCGACGGCGACATGTCATGACCTATTTTTGCTAAGTCCACTACGACCCTGGTGACCGAGATTTCCACTTTGCCGAAGCCTCGGTTTTTACCGAAACCGACCTTAACTAGACCGTCGTTAATGCCTTTTATCGTTAGCGCCAGTAAACCGAGTTGCCAGACCTCAAAGTTCTCCAGCCGCAGTTTCCCCATGAATTCCCCGCTCACTACGATTTCCATCTGAAAAGGACCTTGGGCGACGGCATTTGTCAGGCGTGAAATGGCAACACCATAGCGAGTTTCGGTTACGACTTCCTTGTTAGGAAAGAGGTCACTGAATGACAGGCGCCCCCGAAGACGGGTGTTCCCGTAGAGTTTACAGGCATGACAGGATTGCCGATACACCCTGGCGCTATCTTTTTCTTCCCCCAATCGCCGTCCACAGGCGTTGTCGGCGAAAGGCTCGCAAACCTGCCCACCGTCAACCTCCTGCACATCCAATGTCCGAAGCACCTTTTCGGTGAAACCCCGAAAGACACCCTTGATGGATGAGCCAGGAATATAAACCGTCTCCATGCCTCCGATGAAGGTTCGCACGAATTGCATGTCAGGGAGGAAAGGGTTTGGTGAGAGCCTCCCTGATTTGATGAGCAATGGCGACTTCGGAACAAGCGTGAATTCTATCTCCAGTGCATTCCACAGGCACTTATGCATCGCTGTCACCCCCCCTGCGACAAGCCTTGTAAGAACACCCGCACAAAGTTTTGCGGATCCGCCTCCGATGGTGAATTGCCTTGCAGGTAACTCAACAGATCAGCGCTGGTAATCCGTTCCACCTTTAATCCCTGCAATTGGCACCATCCTAAGCCCCGTGTCGTCTTCCCACCCAGAGGCAACTCGCCTTCCTCCATCGCCCTCAAGGAGAGAAGAAACAAGCCCATCTCCCAGTCTTCCATGTTCTCGGCGATAATGCGGATGCCGAACTTCGCCTTGGTGGGAACGACTTCAAAATCAAATTTGATCCCTCGTTTGGCTGAACCGAGGTCACGGTCAATGCCGACACCGTCGCGGACTTCGGTTAGGCGGAGGAGATCATCGCCGTTTATCAACATCGCATCTTGAAAGTAAACCCTTGAGGCAAGCCAAGGAGAACCGAAAAGGCGGCAAGCGGTGCAAGAGTGGAAGAAAAGTTCCTCAGTGAATTTCGCGTCGTCTAAAACGCCATTGCGCTGATGGCGTTTGACCATGCAGGCTTTACACCGTCGGCAAGTGTCACAACAGTTGCTTCCCCTGCAATCCTCGCAATTTGTGCAGCAAGTCGCCACGACGCATCGTTCCCTCTCACTCAATGGGTCACATGCCCAGACCCTTTTGCCCTGCCATTTTTGCTGCAGGGCGTCTAAGGTGCGGAGTAATCGCTCCGTATGAGCGCGGACGACACCTTTGAGGGATGAACCAGGGATAAAAGGCATTCCCTCTGGCGTTTTGATAACAGGTAGGTCAGAACCTGTGGGCAGGAAGGAGGGGCGACTGCCGATGCTCAAGGGTGTTTTCATCTCAAGGGTTGCGGTCACGATGAACCGATTGTCAAATCGGTGAAACCCTACCATCCCTCATCCCTCCTTTGACAAAGTGTCAAGCCGACGAAGCCTCTGTCCCTCAACACCCGAAAGATTTCTAGAAGAAGCCCTTGCAAATACCCAAGTCCAGGGCAAGCCCTCATCAGGGAGGGCGACGAGGCTAATGTCGGTGTTGGAGATATGTAAGGACACTGTTCAAGGGCGCTCATGACTCTTCCCCCTCTCTGGGGCGTTTTGCGACGAACCAACGGTAAAGGAAGCCTGTGTAAAGGCGTATGAGTTCCATGTGCACCGCGCGCTCTTTTGTATTGCTTCCCTTGACGATCTCTTGGGCTAAGTTACCCAATCGCTTAAAGTCCTCAAGGATGCGTTGCCCAAAGTCGTTATGGCGCCACTCCTTTAGGCGTCCCATTTGGTAGCACACGAAATTTTCCAGTGCCTTTACGGAGTCGGTCGCGTTGGCTATGTTGAGCAAGTTATGCAATTGGGATTCTTCCATCCTGGTGCTGGTGATTTGGGTCTCCTCAACACATTGCCTCGCCCATTCCACGACTTCATCCAATCGCCGCTCCACGGCTTGACGAATCCGAGGCTCCAGCGTGGTCATACTGCCATCACCTCCAAGTGAAAAGGATGACAGACCAAAATCTCGCCCAAGCCCTCATCAGTGCGGTCACCGACGCCTTGGGCTTCTAAGGCTTCCAACGGGGGTGCAATCTCATCCAGCGACTTTTCTGTGCGGAAGACATAAACGCTGCCCATTGCCGCCCCCAACGCCGTGGGTTTAGGTAAGCCCCAAGCAGTAGACCAACCCCCGACAAGAGCAGGTTGAGTCGCCCAGAAGACAGGTTTCAAGGTCTGACCGTTAAGGTTTAATTGAAGCCTCAGGGTGGGAATGCCCTGGGCATCATGGAGGACGGCAGGAGAGAGCAAATCCACGCTGAAATAAATGCCCTCTGGTTTCTCAGGCGCATGGAAGCCCACTTGCTTGGCTAAGTCCGCCAGTTGTCTCCATACCTCTTGCAATTTCTCGTTGAAGTGTTGAATCCGTTCGCGGACAGAGGGGAGGGACGATGGCACTTCGTGCAATTCCGCCTTGCCAAAGCCCCTCGTGGTTAATGCCCCCACGCCGAGTGTGCGCACCGCTTCCTTCAGCAAATCAAGGTCGGCGTCGCTTTCTATCCATAAGCGTCCCACAAAATAACTTTGGGGGCGGATAGCGATGACCCGATAGAGCATTGCCTCCTGGGCGGCGCGACGGTGCCGACTAAGGGCGACTTTGGTTTGCATCGCCGTCTCAGGCTTGGCTTTCACCCATCCCTCAGGTAAGCGGGCGTAAAACCCACTCACTCGTTCCATCCTTCCCTTGCATGCTCGGCAACGCAGTGCCATCGGGACGGGAAAGGTTACCCCTTTTCGTTCCAATTCCTGATAGGTAACGGAAATGAGTAATGCATCCCGAATCCCATGCCCCTTCTCCTCGTGCCTGTCCCGAGGCACATTGAAGAACCCGCCTTTTCCCTTACACTCTAATGCTGTCAATGGGAAGGGAAGTGCATAAACCCCTTCAGTTGGTGATGGGAACAGGTTTCCAAAACGCATCTTTTGGACGGTGGGAAGGATTTGTCCTTGCCGACCGTTACGGATAAGCCACTCCGCCAATGCACCCCGCAAGGCACTCCCAGGAAGATAGGTCAGTGTGTCCAGATAACTGGCACTCACCTTCACCCCACCTATCCGTAAAGGACTCTCTGGCTTCAATGCGACCAAGACTTCATGCATCGGTCTCACCCTCTCACCAGCGCTTCAGCGACCCCTTGTATCTCTTCACCCGCTATTTCCTGCCCATCGCATCGGGCGCTGAAGGCTATGAGTTCAAGCCAGCCTAGACCTCTGGATCGGGCGCCTCCGAGGGCAAACCCTGCCTTTGCCACCAACCACAAAAGCGCTGCCGCTCTTTTTGCCTCCTCATGCGTGGCGAAAAAGCCCTTTCCTTGCACTGTCAAGATTTGCCCCCAAGCGACTTCTGTCGTGAACAAGCGTTCCTCGTAAGCCGTTTTGCGGTAAGGGCTCAACGAGACGCTGGTGCGGGTCGCCCGCCTTTCCGACTCCAACTTCCCGTCTTCAAAAACCAATTTCGCTTTCGCCCTCGGATGTCCAAAAAACTCACAGACCAAACAGTTACCGCAAATACTGGAAGGTTGGCAACCGTCGCAGGCAGGCCTTCCGACCGCTCGCAAGATTCGCTCGGCACCCTCCCTCAACCAACCCTTAAGGCTGGTCGCCGGCACGATGGGCTTTCGCCCAGTATGCCAATCCAATGCCAACGCTTTATCTGTCCACAACTCCACTCGGTCCCCTGTCGTGTGGAGTCCTGAGAGAAGCCTAAACTGCATCGTAAATTCAAGGGCTACCACCATGTCCCTCAACCCCTAATTCAAGGAGTTCTAGGGCGTCCAAGAGGGCAGTATGCCACTTGCCATCCTTTTGACGCCAAAAGAGCAACCTTTCCTGGTTTGGGTCTGGGGCGATGAGGTCACCCAGTTGCTGAAAGGCGTCCAATATTTCCATGCGCTTCTGCTTGTCAAGCCGACGCTTGACCTGATAGAGTGCCGTGTTGAGGGATACATAAACACCTTTCTCTAAGGCTTCTGCCAAGAGACGCCTTTGTGAAGGGGGAAGGTCGCGAAGTCGGCAAAGAAGAGTCGTTAAGCATTTGGCTTGACCTAAGGTGTAAGGGCGTGCGGTAAGCCATCGCTCTTGTTGACCGTTTCGGCGATAAAGAGCATGGAAAATGGCTTTGGCGTCCTCGGAAGCGATAGGGGACCGAAGCCACAGATGGCAAAGGCAACCTTCGCCCTTTTCTTTGGCGCTTCGCTTCGCCTCTTTCAACAAGCCTTCTGCGAGCCGCTGCATAAATGACACGGGATATTTGACATCAGCGATGACCAACCCCGCAGCCATAGTGAGTTTTGTACCCATCCCTTGATGGAGCCGTTGGATTTGGGTGTGCTCTTCAAACTTTTGGAGCAATTTCACCGCTAACAACCAACCATATGGAGCAGGGACGATGACCGTCACATCGTCACCCCCGATGGCGATGATTTCAAAGGGAAGATGGGATGCACTGGCCAGACGCTCCTTCCCTATGGCTTCTACCAAGGCTTCAAAAAGGGATTCCCTTACGGCCGTTGCCAGCGCTTCCGAGATATCCCGATATTGCTCTTGCGTCTTTGCCCTCTGGAGAAGGTCACCCATGTTATTGCCATCGGCATAGAGAAAAGCGAGACGCCCCTCCGCTCCTCCAAGATCATCTAAATCCTCAGCGGGTCTTTCAGGGATATCCTGACCGTGATGGCGTTTGAACCACTCCGCAAACTGCTGGGTGAAAGTGCCCCGCTGCTTGCGCCCTTTCTGGCGCTTTTGATGGCAGACCTCGCAGAGCCATTCGTTGGGCGTGACGACAGTATCCAGACGGTTCGCCGCCCGCCTCCCACAGGACTGACAGCGTTGGTGAATGGGAAGGGAAGGAAAGAAAGGGGCGATGCACTTCGCAAGTTTCTCCTTCTGCAAGTCAGCCGATAAGCGGGCGACCCATTCGCCAAAATTTTTGCGCTCCCTTCGGTCAGGGACGACTGCTTCAAAATGGCTGAAGAGCAAGTCCTCAGCAACCCCCACACCTTGCAGTTGATGGATAAGCGTTTCATCGTGAGGCAGCAAACCGTGAACCAGTTCCTCATTGCCGATAGGCATTGAAGTGATGACGGTTATCGTAGCGACTCCAGTTTTTGCCAGATACATTCGTTCAATTCGCTCCTTTAGGGCTTCCGCTTCGTCAGCGGGCACGATCGCCAAAAAACTGCCACCTCCGCAGTAGACCAAGCAGCCATCCCTTAAACTCTGCCTGAACATTTCTCGGATGTCTTCTTCCAGTTCCACCAGCATCTCACTGCCTCCCCGAATCTCAGGCAACTTTTGCCCCTCATAAACAAAACCCTTGATGGCGTCCACATCCCCTAATAGGAGTCGGACGGATTTGTTTTCTCCATGGGTTTGCTGTCCTATCTGCAAGGCTTGCCAGTTCAGCACTTTCCTCCACCCCTTTTGGTTTTTGTGCATCACTTTGTCAGTTTGTTGGGTTGCCCACGCGGGTCAGAGCCACCCAAAAACAAGGGAGTGACCGTTTCCAAAGTCGCTTGAAACTTCTCCGTCGCCATCGCAACTTTCACCGCCCTTTGACGATAACGGCTCGCTTGCGATAACGCCTGAGACCAACGCCTCAAAACCGTTTGGGCAAAATTGCCCAAGCGCTGCCTTCAGCGAAGTTCGTTTTTGCCCAGCATCGTCAAAACAGGGGCAAGGTCAGCGATCAGGCGGTCACGGACTTTGGCATCGGCAGGTAAATTAAAGTGCTCGCGGTATTTGGCGTAGATGCTTTGCAACTGGTTGCGGACGGTTTTGGCGGTGCGGTTCAGGCGTTTCGCTAACGCTTCAGTTTTTTCGCCGTGACGCACCAACGCTTCAGCGACTTCCCGTTCGGCGGGCGTCAACTTTTGCCAGAAGGTTTGTAACAATTGCCAGCGCTGCTGCTGCTGCAACTGGCGCTGGCGTTCAATGGCGCGGTAAGGGTCGTCCCAGAGCAGGATTTCCTGAACCGTTGACGGCAACAAACTCCACCGCAGAATGGGCACGGGCACCAACACCACTTCATCAGACTTTTGGGCGTGCATCGCTTTGCTTTGCAGCAACTTGCCTTCCGACAGCAAATGCCAAACATGGTCATGTTCGTCCAACAACAATTGGGCGACGACCATGCCCATCGCCGTCATCACTTTTCGCCCCCCCGCAATGGACAAGTGAATGCAGAAGCCTTTGCGTTTCAGTTGGGCGACGGTGCGATAGAGCACTCGCAAAAGCAGGGCGACATCCCCTTCGGTCACGAAATCGTCAGGGTAATGGCTGCCATCTTGAATGGGTTGGAAAAGCCAACGAAGGTTCAGACCGTTTTGGCGATAAAAGGAGCGCTCCTTTCGGAGTCGTTGGAGGGCGGAGGCGATGGCAGGTTGACGCTCATTGGGATGCAAGATGCAAACTTGTGCGATGGGAAAGCCGCACATGAGCAAGGCATCTAATGTCAGGGTGACCACTTGCGCTTCCACGCCCATCGTCGCCACTAACGCCCCTTGCCCAATGGCTACGACCTTTGGCATCCCTTTTCACCGCCCCGACTGGTCAGCCTTTTTATTGTTGCAGCAGGGCGAAGTTATGTCAATGGAGCAAGAGTGTGTTCGGAAATTGAGCCAATGGGAGGGCGAACCTCCCGGTGAGCCTATCCCTCCGACCTGCCCAACTGCCTCTCTGCTGACCTGCCCATCTCACGATTTGCCGATGTGTTCGGCTCAGCAGGAGCCTCGCCCTCCCTTTCCAAACACCCTCATGGAACAACCAAACCGACATCGCTTGGCTGACCTGAGCGGGAAAGGGAAGGAGTGGGCAAAATTCGCGGCATGGTCGTGATGGTGATGCTGACAGCGGGGTAACCTTTCGGACGGAAATTGCCCGAAAGAAAAAGGGGCAGCGGGTTATGACGCCCGTGTTGGAAATCGCTGACACCGAGTTGCGGGATTACCTTGCGGTGAATTTGAGTCGCATTCAGGAACTCTTTTCACCCCGCCATCTCATCGCCTTCGGTTCCCGCGTCAACGGGACGGCGAGACCCGACAGCGACTTGGACTTGATCGTCGTCTCCGATGCCTTTGAAGGCATCCCTTTCTTAGAGCGGTCAAGGCGGTTCAACGAACTTGTCCCTTGCTCAAGAACGCTTCCAACAAGCCGAAAAGATTCGTGAGTGGGTGCAAAGTTGCCTTTCAGGGGCGCAACCGTGATTTTGAGGGCAGAAACATTGGCGTAGGCACATATCGCCTTAACCGAATGGGGAGCAGGCGCTTATAATTGCTGGCGACAGCGAGGTGAACACCATGAGTTTGCCGCCTGAACTGGAGAAGGCGCGGCGGGAGATAGAGGCGATCGCCCGCGACTACGGGTTGGACTTTTTCCCTGTCGTCTTTGAGTTGGTCAGTTACAAGCAGATGCACCAACTCGCTGCCTACACGGGCTTCCCCGTCCGCTACCCCCATTGGCGCTGGGGCATGGAGTATGAGCGCGTTCGCAAGAGTTACACCTACGGCTTGCAGGTCATCCACGAGATGGTCATCAACAACAACCCTTGCTACGCCTACTTGCTTTCCAACAACACGATGCTGGAGCACAAGATGGTCATGGCGCATGTCTATGCCCACGCCGACTTTTTCAAGAACAACCAATGGTTCGCCCACACCAACCGAAAGATGCTGGACGAGATGGCGAACCACGCCGTCCGCGTGCAGCGCTACATTGAGCGCTATGGCGAGGAGCGGGTGGAGAGTTTCATTGACCTTTGCCTGTCCATTGAGGACATGATTGACTTCCACGCCGCTTATGTCAAGCGCTATCCCGCCCCCGATGAGGACGAAAGCGAAGACCCTGAAGCCCCTGTCACCACCGTGCCCCGCTTGCCCAGCAAGTCTTACTTGGACAAGTGGGTGAACCCGCCAGAGTTTTTGGAAGAGTTGCGCCAATTGCGCCAGCGCCGCCGCCAAGCCCAACGCAAGTTCCCGTCCCGCCCCGAAAAAGACTTGCTGCTCTTTTTGCTCCAACACGCCCCGCTGGAAGAGTGGCAGCGCGACATCTTGTCCATCATCCGCGAGGAGAGTTACTACTTCGCCCCGCAGATGATGACGAAGGTGCTCAATGAGGGTTGGGCATCTTTCTGGCACAGCAAAATCATGACGGAGCGGGTGCTCAAGGACGAGGAGTTGATTGACTATGCCGACCGCCACGCAGCGGTGACAGCGGCAGCGCCAGGGGTGCTCAACCCTTACAAACTGGGCTTGGAGTTGCTGCGGGACATCAAGGAACGGTGGGATAAGGGGCGGTTCGGCAAAGAGTATGAGGAGTGTGACGACTTGGCATTGAAAGAGGCGTGGGACAAGGGGCTCGGTTTGGGGATGGCGAAACTCTTTGAGGTTCGGCGCGTCCACAACGATGTCACTTTCATTGACGCCTTCCTGACGGAAGAGTTCGTCCGCAAGCACAAACTGTTCACCTACGAGTTCAACCGCTACACAGGTGCTTACGAGATTAGCAGCCGCCAGTTTGAGACGGTCAAACAGAAGTTGCTCTTTTTGCTGACCAACTGTGGTCGCCCTATCATTTGGGTCGTGGACGGCAATTATCGCAATCGGGGCGAACTTTACCTTTGGCATCAGCATGAGGGCGTGGACTTGCGCTGGGATTACGCCGTTGAGACGACCAAAAACATTCACGCCCTTTGGAAGCGCCCCGTGCACTTGGAGACGGTTAAAAACGGGCGAAGGGTGCGGTTGAGCGTGCTGGACAAAGACCGTGCGCAAGAGGAAGTCCTTTAGCCTTTGGGAGGTGACGCCGATGCGCACGATGCAACTGGCGCAACGGCTTTGGGACGCCTTACAAAAGGGCGAGATGACGCCCTGCGTGGACGCCAACGGTCTCACCGTGCAACTGCATGCCTGCGCTCATGACGCTTTTTCCTGCGCCGCTAAGCAATTGACGGTGCGGTGGCGACCGAAAGGTGATTGGGACGACGCCGTTGCCCGGTGCGAACGCGCCCTTAAAGTCCTTCACCCGCAGGCAGGTTTGGTGGAGCGGGACGATGCCGACGGGTTCGTCCTCTTCCGCTCGCCCCTCACGCGGGGCGTTTATTGGGAAGGGCGATTGCGGTTGAGGGACGGGGACGCCGCTTTCACGGTGCAGCGATGGTGCCCTGATGAGCGGGGCAACCGCCAACCGATGCAGTTTTTGATGACGATAGAGCAAATGGCAGAACTGCTCGCCGCTTTTTGGGAGTGAGGCAAAAGGTCACGACGCCTTCAAGCGATAAATGCCACCCGCCTTTGTCTCAAACTCCGTCACGAAAGTGACGGGCAAATCAGGGCGAGAGGTAGCCCAACGCTCTGGGGCGACAAACGAGACAGGTGGTTGAGGTTTAAGGAGTGGGTTGGGAACTTCGCCCTTCGGCTCTCGCGCCTTTGCCCCGACCACTTGGACGGGCACGGGTGTTTTGACCCGACAAACGCCGCCGAGGTGAGAACGGATGATTGCTTCCTTCAATTGCCCATTGCGCCAAAGGATGTCCACCTCAAAGCCGCCCCGCGCCCGCAAGCCCTTGACAAAACCGTCCCGCCACGCCTTCGGGAGAGCAGGCAACAAATGCAACTCGCCGTCGTGGCTTTGAAGGAGCATCTCAGCAATTCCCGCACAACCGCCGAAGTTGCCGTCAATCTGGAAGGGCGGATGGTTGTCAAAGAGGTTCGGCAAGGTGGAACGGCGCAGCAACAGCAGCAAGTTTTCGTAGGCTTTCTCGCCATCTAGCAACCGAGCAAACAGATTGACCGTCCAAGCGCGGCTCCATCCCGTCGCCCCGCCACCGTGCGCCAACCGATGCTCCAAAGAGCGACGCGCCGCCATCGCCAAAGCGGGCGTCCGCCAGACGGAAATTTGCCTGCCAGGGTGCAAGCCGAAAAGGTGCGACATATGCCGATGACCTGGTTCGGGTTCGTCAAACTCTTCGTGCCACTCCATCAACCGACCGTCGCTGCCAATTTTCAGCGGCTCCAGTTCAGCGAGGCGTTGTTGAAGTTGCTCCCGCAACTCTGCGTCCACACCGAGGAAGGTCGCCGCTTCTATGCAGTTGCAAAAGAGGTCGTGAATCAGTTGCAAGTCCATCGCACTGCCGATGCAGAAACTGGCTTCCTGCCCATCTTTAGTTCGGAAGGCGTTTTCGGGCGAGAGGGACGGGCAAGTCGTCCACTTGCCTGTCTTCGGGTCGCGCACCATCCAGTCCAGCAAAAAGAGCGCCGCTTCCCGCAGGATGGGGTAAGTTCGCTCAAGGAATTTTCGGTCGCCCGTGAACAAAAAGTGCTCCCACAGGTGTTGACATAGCCACGCACCACCCATCACCCAAAAGCCCCAACGCGGGGCGGCGTCAACGGGAACGGTCACTCGGAAGATGTCGGTGTTGTGATGCAGAACCCAACCGCGACAGCCGTAATGCGCCCTTGCGACTTTTCTGCCCGGCTCAACTAACTCGCCGATCATCCGCAGAAGGGGTTCATGGCACTCGCTCAAGTTCGTCGTCTCCGCCGCCCAGTAATTCATCTCGGCGTTGATGTTCGTCGTCCACTTGCTGCCCCAAGGCGGTGTCGTGCTTTCGTTCCAGATGCCTTGCAAATTTGCCGGCTGTGTGCCCGGGCGACTGCTGGCGATGAGTAGGTAACGACCGAACTGAAAGTAAAGGGCGATCAAGCCGGGGTCTTCCGCGCCATTTTGCATCGCTTTCAACCGCTCATCCGTCGGCAACCCTTCCAATTTCTCGTCGCGCCCCAAATCAATGTCCACGCGCCGAAAAAGCCGTTGGTGGTCGGCGATGTGGGCGCTTTTCAGTCGCGGGTAACTTTTGCGGCGCAACGGAGCGAAGTAATCGGCGCAGCGCTGGTGGGGGTCGGCGGAGATGTCTTTGGGATTGCGGTAACTCGTTGCGGTGACGAGCAGCAAAGTGACGGCATCGGCATCTTTGACCGTCAACGCTTCCCCGCTCACTTCCACCTTGCCACCTTCCGCTTGCGCCGCCAGCCAGATTTCAAATCGGATGCCTGCACCCGGCAAATCCGTTTGGCTGCGCCGCACTTCGCCGTCGCCAACCCATTGCCCCCGCAAGATGAGCCAGTTGTCACCGCCCTTCAGCGCCTCATGGTTGGGATGGGGCGTGGTGAGGCGGGCGGTGAAGGTGACCTGTTTGGGCTTGTCGGCAACGATGCGACAGACAAGGGCTTGGTCAACGGCAGAGAGAAAGATTTCACGGGTGAAAGTGACTTCGCCGACGCGATAGCGAATGCGAGCGATGGCTTCGTCCAAGTCCAATTCCCGCCGATACTCCGTCGGCTCTGCATCATGAGGAAACGAAAGCCAAAGGTCACCGAGGGGTTGGTAAGCCATCAAGCGGCGGAAGGGGGCATAAAGGCGGTCGCCGATTTTCAAGACGCCCATCATCTTCTGGTCGGCGAGTTGCTCCGCCTCCCGATACTTGCCCGCAAAGACGAGTCGGCGCACTTGCTCAAGGGAAGCAAAGGCGTCGGGGTTGGTGGGGTCGTAAGGGTAACCCGACCACATCGTGTCCTCATTGAGTTGCAAGCGCTCCTGAGCGACACCGCCAAAGACCATCGCCCCCATCCGCCCGTTGCCTAAAGGCAGGGCTTCGTTCCAGTGGCGAGCGGGCTGACGATACCAAAGCACCCAACGCCTTCCCGACACTTTCGCCTTCTCCGACGAACTTTTCGCCACCGTTATCACTCCTTTCGCTGCCATCGCTGTCAAGCCCAACCGCAGCAATGCCCGACGCTTCATTGTCCTTCCTCCTTTGACAAAGGAAGCGACTGGCGATTAGCGACTGGCGACTGTTTTTTTCGGTCGTCGGTTCTTGGAGGGCGGTTCTCTTAAACTGACGACAACTCGTTGCATCAAAGGATGCCACCCTGAGCCGCTTTTCTGTAACGGAAGCGATTAGCGACTGGCGACTGGTGAACGGCAAAGCCGACGGAAACCAAGAAACTTGTCGCTCATCGCAAGTCGCCCGTCGCTCAAGATGATAGCGCTGCGCCACAATCATCCCCGACGATGCGTGGCGAAAGGGGGCGACAAGGATGAAAATCACGGAGGTGCGGGTGTTTGTCGTCAACCCGACGGCGACGGAGCGGTTTGAGGGCATCGGGCATTTGTATCGGCGGGGCGGGATGAACTATGTCGTCGTCAAGGTGATGACGGACGAGGGCGTTTACGGCGTCGGTGAAGGGACGCTGCATGCCAGCGAACTGGCGGTCGCCGCCGTGCTCCATCACCTGAAAGACCTGCTCATCGGCAAAGACCCCCGCAACATTGAAGACACTTGGCACTTCCTCCATCGCGCCACCTATTGGCGGGGCGGTCCGATTTTCAAGAGTGCCATCGCCGCCATTGACATGGCACTTTGGGACATCAAGGGCAAACTAGCGAACATGCCCGTTTACCAATTGCTGGGCGGGGCGTGCCGAACGGGAGTTTTGGTCTATCGCCACGCCGACGGGCGCGACTTCAAGGAAGTCACCGACAATGTGCGCAAGTGGTTGGAGCAAGGTTACAAAGTCGTGCGGGCGCAAATGGGCGGCTACGGCGGTTCGGGCAAATTGCGTTTTGAGCCGCCCGAACGGGAAGGACTGCCGGGCACGACTTACTTTGAGCCGACCCGCTACTTGATTGAAGTGCCCAAACTCTTTGAGCACCTTCGCAGCGAACTGGGCATGGAAGTGGAGTTGCTCCACGATGTCCACGAGCAACTTTCCCCCATTGAAGCCGCCCAACTGGCGAAGCGCTTGGAGCCTTACCGCCTGTTTTTCCTTGAAGACCCCGTTTCGCCAGAGCAAAAAGAAGCGTTGGCGTTCATCCGCTCCCAAACGACGACGCCGTTAGCCATCGGCGAAATCTTTTGCGACCGCGAGCAAATCCTCCCGCTCTTCGTCAACCGCTGGATTGACTACATCCGCATCCCGCCGTTGCATGTCGGCGGCATCACGGAGGCGAAGAAGATCATGGCGCTGGCGGAACCTTTCGGGGTCAAGTCGGCGTTTCACGGCGCTGCCGATTTGGGTCCGATCGCACAGGCGGCGGCGCTCCATGTGCAAATGTCCATCCCCAACTTCGGCGTGCAGGAGTGGACGGACTTTCGGAGCATTCAAGTGTTGTGCGACCTGTTTCCGACGCCCTGCGAGGTGCGGGACGGTTACGCTTACCCCAACGAGGCGCCCGGCTTGGGCATTGATTTCAACGAGGAGTTGGCGGAACGCTTCCCGTATGTGCCGACCTACATGCCCCAAATTCGGCGCGCCGACGGGACGGTGCACGGCTATTGACAAAAACGCCATGACGCTGAGGGGAGGTGAGCGCCGTGACGGCACAACGGACGGGTTATGTCATCGGTGTGGATGTCGGGACGATGAGCGTTCGGGCGGGTGTGTTTGCGTTGGATGGGACGATGGTGGCGCACGCCGTTGAATTCATTCAAATCGCCCGACCCAGAGAAAATTTCGTGGAGCAATCGTCCGACGACATTTGGGAAGCGACGGGACGGGCGGTGCGGGCTGCCGTCGTCAATGCAGGCATTCGCCCTGAGCAAGTCATCGGCATCAGTTACGACGCCACTTGCTCGTTGGTGGCATTGGGCAAAGACTTTCGCCCTATCACCGTCTCGCCGACGGGCGACCCAAAGTGGAACATCGTCGTCTGGATGGATCACCGCGCCATTGAATTTGCCGACCGCATCAATGCGACCCGCCATCCCGTCCTGCAATATGTCGGTGGCGTCATCTCGCCCGAAATGGAGCCGCCAAAACTGCTTTGGCTCAAGCATCACTTGCCCGAAACTTGGCGGCAGGCGGGCAAGTTCTTTGACCTTGCCGACTTCATGGTCTTTCGGTCTACAGGGCACGATGTCCGCAGCCTTTGCACCGTCGTTTGCAAGTGGCTGTATCTTGGGCACGAGGGGCGATGGGACAGGAGTTTTTACGAGCAAATCGGATTAGGCGATTTGCTGGATGGTGAGCGGGTGAGCGACGAAGTTCGTCCGATGGGCGAGTGGGCGGGCAACCTGACGCCCGAAGCCGCTGAGCATCTGGGCTTGACAACCGACACAGCCGTCGGCGTCGGCATCATTGACGCCCATGCAGGAGGGATCGGGTTGCTGGGCGCTGTTTGGAAAGACGAAGGTGTGGACGGGACGCCCTTAGAGACGCTGGAAATCGCTTTGGCGCTCATCGGCGGCACTTCGTCCTGCCACATGGCAGTTTCCCGTGAGCCCAAGTTTGTGCCCGGCGTTTGGGGACCTTACTTTGGGGCAATGGTGCCGAACATGTGGCTGACAGAAGGGGGGCAAAGCGCGACGGGCGCCCTCATTGACTATGTCGTCACCAACAACGCTCAATGGACGACCCTGCAGCGGATGGCAGCAGAACGCAACATGACCCCTTACGAAATCCTCAACGACATCGTTTTGCGCTTGCAACGGGAGACAGGCTTGGGTTGGCGGTTGACGCGGGACTTGCATGTTTTGGACTACCATCACGGCAACCGTTCGCCCAAAGCCGACCCATACGCCAAAGGAGTCGTGGACGGCTTGACGCTGGACACTTCTCTGGAAGCCGTCGCAAAACTCTACTACGCCACCATCCAAGCCATTGCCTACGGGACGCGGGACATCATAGAGACGATGAACCGACATGGGCATCGCATCCGACGCATCTATGCGACGGGCGGCGGGACGAAAAATCCGCTATGGCTTCAAGAGCATGCCGACATCACCGAAAGCGAAATTCGCTTGCCCAAAGAACCTGAAGCGGTGCTGTTGGGGACGGCGATTTTGGCGGCAGTAGCGGCGAAAGCCTATCCCGACATCCCGACGGCGATGCGGGCGATGTGCCACACGGGCGACATCATCCGACCCCGCCCCGAAACCTTTGACTTCCACCGCGCTAAGTTCGCCATCTACCGCGAGATGTATGAAGAGCACCTGCGCCGACGGCAACGGATGGCGCCCTTCATGTGAAGGCAGGTGAAGACGCCGATGAGTTTGGAGCCCCATTTGCTCGTCATCTTCGGGGCGTCAGGTGATTTGATGCGGCGAAAGTTAGCGCCCGCTTTGTTGCGCCTTGCCGAGCAAGGGTTGCTGCCAGAGCGCTTCGCCATCTTGGGCTTCGCCCGAACGGAACTTTCCGACGAAGATTTTCGCTCGGCGCTGCAAGATGCCTTGCGGGTGCAACCGGAGAACGAAGCGTGGCGTTGGCTGCGGGAGCGGTTGTTTTACTGCCGAGGCAACTACGGCGATGCAGCATCTATGGCACGACTGCGAGAATGCGTTGAAAGGCTCAACGAACGCTGGCAATTGGAAGGCAATCGGCTTTTTTACTTGGCGACGCCGCCCGATGTCTTTGACGATTTGGTCATCGGCATTCGGGAAGGCGGGTTGAACAAAAGCGCTGGCTGGGTGCGCATCGTCGTGGAGAAACCGTTTGGGCACGATTTGGAGAGCGCTCAGCAACTCAACCATTTGCTTTGGACGGCGTTTGACGAACCCGCCATCTTCCGCATTGACCACTACTTGGGCAAGGAGACGGTGCAAAACCTGCTCGTCTTCCGCTTCGGCAACACGATTTTTGAGCCCCTTTGGAACCGCCGCTACATTGACCATGTGCAAATCACCGTCGCCGAAAGCGACGGCGTGGGGCATCGGGGGCGCTATTACGACGCAGCGGGGGCGTTGCGCGACATGGTGCCCAACCACCTGTTTCAACTGTTGACGCTGGTGGCGATGGAACCGCCGATTGCGTTGGACGCTGACGAAGTGCGCGACGAAAAGTTGCGGGTTCTGCGGGCTATCAAACCGTTTGACCCTGAGGAAGTGGACAAAAATGTCGTGCGGGGTCAATACGGAGCGGGCGAAATCGCAGGGCAAAAAGTCGTCGCTTACCGAGAAGAACCTTTCGTTCACCCCCAATCGGTGACGGAAACCTTTGTCGCCCTGCGGCTCTTCGTGCGCAATTGGCGGTGGGAGGGCGTGCCCTTTTACCTGCGGACGGGCAAACGGTTGCCCAAACGCGTCACCGAAGTGCACATCCAATTTCGTCCCGTCCCGCATTTGCTGTTCCCGCCCGAAACGGCGGGGCAACTGAAGCCCAATTTGCTGACGCTGCGCATCCAACCTGACGAAGGGATTATCCTGCGGATTGAAGCGAAAGTCGTCGGGATGGGGATGCAAGTTCGCTCTGTGCCGTTGGACTTTCGTTACGCCGATTTCGGCACGCCCATCCCCGACGCTTACGAGCGGTTGCTTTTGGATGCGATGCGGGGTGACCAGACACTTTTCATGCGCGCCGACGAAGTGGAATCGGCTTGGCGCATCGTCACGCCCATCCTGCGTCGCTGGCAGCAACTTCCCCCGCCATCCTTCCCCAACTACCCCGCTGGCACTTGGGGACCGAAAGATGCCGACGAGTTGATTCAACGGGATGGACGCCAATGGCTGACGCAGTGACGGCGACGCAATGATGGCGTGGCAGGAAATCGCACGAGAGGAGGTTTGGGCATGGAGGCGGTGATGTTGTGGACAGTGTTGGAGTTAGCGCTGCAAAGCCAACGCGATTACGACAACCCGCTTTGGGATGTGACGGTGCGGGTGCATTTCACGGCACCGTCGGGCAAGACGCAGACAGTGGAAGCCTTTTGGGACGGCGGACGAATTTGGCGCGTCCGCTTCTGCCCTGAGGAAGTGGGCGAATGGCGGTGGCGCTCGGAAAGTTCGCCTGAAGATGCGGGTTTGCACGGTCAGACAGGTTCGTTCCGTTGCGTCCCTTACGAAGGCGATAACCCGCTCTATCGGCATGGCGCTTTGCGTCTCTCTTCTGACCGTCGCTTTTTCGTCCATGCTGACGGGACACCCTTTTTCTGGCTTGCCGACACGGCGTGGAACGGTGTCTTGAAAGCCAAGCCCGATGATTGGGAGCGTTACTTGCAAATCCGTCGCCAACAAGGGTTCACTGTCATCCAATTTGTCAGCACCCATTGGCGTGCCTTCCCCCAAGATGCCTTCGGCGAGACGGCTTACACGGGCACGAACTGCATTCGCATCAACCCCAATTTCTTCCAGCGCTTGGACGGCAAAGTCGCTGCCATCAATCGGCATGGACTGATCGCAGCGCCCGTTTTGCTTTGGGCATTGCGCCCGCCTTCGCCTGCTGCTGTCTTATCCGATGACGACTTAATTCGGCTCGCCCGCTACCTTGTCGCCCGATGGGGCGCTTATCAGGTCGTCTGGATTTTGGGCGGCGATGGCGACTATCGGGGCGAAAAGGCGGAACGGTGGAAACGCATCGGGCGTGCCGTTTTCGGTGACCGCCATGACCGTTTGGTGACGATGCACCCACAAGGTTTGCACTGGGTTGCCGACGAGTTTCGCGAGGAAGCGTGGTTTGACTTCATCGGTTACCAGAGTGGGCACGGCGATAGCATCAACGATTTGCGTTGGCTTGTCTTCGGTCCGCCCGCAAGCGAGTGGCGGAAAGAACCGCCGAGACCCATCGTCAATTTGGAGCCCAACTATGAAGCCCATTGCGCCTATCAATCGCGCCAACCCTTCACGGCGTTCCATGTCCGACGGGCGCTTTACTGGAGTTTACTCGTTTCACCGACGGCGGGCGTCACTTACGGGCATCATGGCATTTGGTCGTGGGCGGAGAAGCCCGAAGAACCCCTTGACCATGCGGGGAGCGGAATCGCCCCACCCTGGCATGAAGCAGTCCAAAGCGAAGGCGCTCAATGCGTCACTTATTTGCGTCGCTTTTTTGACGCCATCCGTTGGTGGACTTTGCGCCCCGCCCCCGAATTGCTGGCGGAGCAACCGGCAACGCCCGAAATGCCCCACACCTTTATCGCCGCCGCCAAATCGGAAGACGGCATGCTCGCCGTTCTTTACACGCCGCAGGGTGGCACGCTATCGGTGCGGACGGAGTTGTTAAAGTGTCCCATCGTTGTCCGCTGGTTCAATCCCCGCACGGGTGAATGGGCAGAAGCGGGGGAAGTGACTGACCGTTGGCATCGCTTTACGACACCCGATGAGGGCGACTGGTTGCTTTGCCTTCAGGGAAAGCCGTGAGGGGCAAGGGCTTCGGGCACTGAAGGGCGCTGCTACAATCCCAATGGCATCGTTTTTCATCGTCGGCATGGAGGGATGAACCGATGCGTCGTTGGATGGCGGCACCGTTGGTGTTGCTAATGGGCGTTGCTTTCTGGGCAGTCGCCCAACTTGGTTACGACGACACACCTTTTTTGCCCGGCTCCAAGTGGCGGGTGCACGACAGCAAACGCCCGCAGCCACCTGTCATCACGCCGGGCAAAAACTTCGGCGACCCACCTTCAGACGCCATCGTGCTCTTTGACGGCAAAGACTTGTCCAAATGGCGCAGCGTCTTCGGCGGTCCTGCCCGTTGGCGCGTGGAGAACGGCTACATGGAAGTCGTGCCTGGAACGGGCGACATCCAGACGGTGGACGAGTTGGGCGATTGCCAGTTGCACATTGAATGGAGTGTGCCCCCCGATGTGAAAGGCAGCGGACAAGGGCGGGGCAACAGCGGCGTCTTCTTGATGGGGCGCTACGAAATTCAGGTGCTGGACAGTTTCAAAAACCTGACCTACGCCGACGGGATGGCAGGGGCGATTTACGGGCAATATCCGCCACTGGTCAACCCTTGCCGACCGCCGGGCGAATGGCAGACCTACGACATCATCTGGATTGCGCCCCGCTTTGACGCCAAGGGCACTTTGATTCGCCCTGGCTACCTGACCCTGATTTTCAACGGCGTCGTCGTCCACTATCACACGCCCGTTTTGGGGTCAACCGTCCATCGCGCCCTCGCCCGTTATCAACCTCATCCACCGCGGGACCGTTGCGGTTGCAAAATCACGGTAACCGTGTGCGCTTCCGCAACATTTGGTATCGCCCGTTGAAGGGTTACGATGGGGAGGGCGAATGGATGCCGACACCCTATCAGCCCAAGTGAGGCAAGTGCGCAAGACAGTCAATCGCTGAACGCTTGCATTCATGCGCACCGACGCACCTGCGAGGTGACTTGAATGCGCCGTTACGGATGGCTTGTGGCGTTCGCCGTCGTGCTGGGACTGTTTTTGACGGGGCGGCAAATCGCTTGGTTGGTGACGGAGTGGGCGTGGTTTCGGGAGGTCGGTTACACTGCCGTCTTTTGGGCGCGGTTTTGGATGCGCTTGTTGGTCGGGGTCGCTATCGGCTTGCTCTTCGCCGTTGCCATCGGGGTCAATTTGGTCTTGGCACAGCGTTGGACAGTCCAACGCCTTCGCCGTTTCTACCCACCCGGCTGGATGGGGACTTTGATGGTCTGGCTGGAGCAAGGGTTTCGCTTTGTGCTCTTTTCCGTCGTGGCGGTGTTCGGCATCGTCAGTGGGTTAGCGGCGGCGAAAGAGTGGGAGACGGTGTTGCGGTTCGTCTTCGGGGCGACGATTAAAACGGGACTGACTGACCCGCTGTTTGGCAAGGACATCAGTTTCTACCTGTTCGCCCTGCCTTTCTGGCGCTTCCTTTACAACTACTTGCTGGCAGCCCTTTTTTTGGCGCTTTCGCTGACAGCGCTCTTTTACGGTTTCCATGCCGTTGCCGACATGGCGGTGGCGGGTCGTTACCCGCCGACGCTGCGGGGGCAAGTGCGGGCGTTGCTGTTGTCGGTGACGCCGACCATCCGCGCCCATTTGCTGACGCTTGTCGCCCTACTCCTTTTCGCTGTCGCTGGTCATTTTCGGTTGAGCATGTTTGAGTTGCTTTACGGGCGCAGCCCAGGGGAAGTCGTTTGGGGCGCGGGTTACACCGATGTCCACATCCGTCTGCCTGTCCTTTGGGTGTCCTTGCTTGTCTTCCTTGTCGGTGGGGGGTTGATGCTTTGGAGCATCCGCGCCAGAACACCCATTCGGGCGGGAATGGCTTTGGGCGTCATTTTTCTCGCTTCGTGGCTGATCGGGACTTTTTTGCCCGCCCTTTTCCAGCACTATGTCGTTAAGCCCAACGAACTGGCGATGGAAAAACCCTACCTTGCCCACAACATCGCCATGACCCGCATCGCTTACGGCTTCCACAAATTGCGCACCATCAACTATCCCTTTCACGGGCAAATCACGCCAGAGGTTTTGGGGCGAAACGAAGAGTTGCTGGACAGCGTTCGCCTTTGGGACTATCGCCCTTTGCGAGACACCTTGCGACAAAGCCAGTCCATCCGCGCCTACTACACTTTTGCCGATGTGGATGTGGACAGGTATCGGGTGGGCGGGGCGTATCGGCAAGTGATGATTGCGGCGCGGGAGTTGGATGTGGAGCAATTGCGTCCCAGTTGGTTCAGCCGCCATTTTTTGTGGACGCACGGCTTTGGGGTCGTCGTCGTGCCCGTCAACGAAGTGGAGCAAGAGGGAATGCCCGTCCTTTGGGTGCGGGACATCCCGCCCCGCAGCCAGTTTCGTGAGTTGCAAATCAAAGAGCCCCGCATTTACTTCGGCGAATTGACCCACGATTACATCGTCGTCCGAACCCGCCAACAAGAGTTTGACTACCCCACAGGGGCGCAAGAGGGCGGGAGCGAAAGGATGGCTCGGACGACTTATCGTGGGCGGGGGGGCGTGCCCATCGGCAATCCCTTGATGCGCTTTGCCTTCGCTTTGCGGTTTGGCGAAGTCTCTTTGGCGCTCAACCGTGACATCTTGCCCGAAAGTCGGTTGCTCTTCCGCCGCCAAATTGACGAGCGGGTTCGCGCCATCGCGCCCTTTTTGCTCTTTGACCTTGACCCTTACATCGTCATCGCCGACGGTCGCTTGTTCTGGATCATGGACGCCTACACCTACAGCGACCGCTTCCCTTACGCCGAGCCAACCGTTTGGGAGCAAAGGCTTGTCCTTTCGCAGGGCGAGGTGAGGGAGCGGGTGACGCCCAACTACATCCGCAATTCCGTCAAGGTCGTCATTGACGCTTACAACGGAACGGTGCGTTTTTACCTCGCCGACCCGACCGACCCCATCATTCGCGTGTATGCCCGCATCTTTCCCGACATGTTCCGCCCCATCGCCGAAATGCCCAAAAGTTTGCGCCCTCATTTGCGCTACCCTGCTAACCTGCTCCAACTGCAAGCGGAACGGTTGGTGCTTTATCACATCACCGACCCTGAGCAGTTTTACCAGCAGGAAGACCGCTGGTCTATTGCGCAGGAAGTTTACGGCGAGGAACGGCAACTGGTGGAGCCCTACTATGTCATGATGCGCGTGCCGAACGAACGGGACGGGGGACGCGGGACGGGGGACGGAAAGGAACGGGACGGGGGACGGGGGGCGGGGGACGGAACGGAGAGGGGCGGGGAAACGAAGTCGCAAACTCGTCCCTCGTCGCCCGTCACCCGCCGCTCCGTTGAATTCGCCTTGATTTTGCCTTTCACGCCCTACAGCGAGCCGGGCAAGGAGCGACATAACTTGGTGGCGCTGTTGCTTGCCCGTTGCGACCCACCCCACATCGGCGACTTGTTTATCCTGCGGATGCCGCCCGGCGAGCAAGTTTACGGACCTGCCCAAATTGAAGCCCGCATTGACAACGACGCCGAAATCTCCAAAGATTTGACGCTGTGGCGTCAACGCGGCTCGGATGTCATTCGGGGCAACTTGCTGGTCGTCCCCTTGGACGGCGCTTTGCTCTATGTGGAGCCGCTTTTTTTGGTCGCCACGCAAACGCGGTTGCCCGAACTCAAGCGGGTCATCGTCGCCGACCAACAACGGGTCGTCATGGATGAAACCCTTCCCAAAGCCCTAATGCGTTTGGTGCGACAAACCGTTGAGCCGACGCCTTCTCCGCCGACGGAAGGCAAAATCGCCCCCGATTTGCAAAAGTTGGCGGAAGCGATTGAAAAAGCCTTAACGGAAGCGGAGACGAGTGCCCGACAAGGCGAGTGGGCAAAGTTCGGCGAGCGCCTCCAACAGTTGCGTTCGTTGATCCAGCAACTTAGGCAACGGTTGGGAGCCAGTCCACCGACAGCGACGCCACCGTCCCGTTCAACGAGGTGACCGCAAATGTTTTGGCGACGCCATCGCCTCGTTAACGCACCAACTTTGACCGACTTGTCATCCCGCGAACGGGTGTGGCGGGCGTTGAAGCGCCAACCCGTTGACCGCGTGCCGTGCGTGGATTGCTACTTTTTGCCCGAAACCCTTCAGCAATGGCAACGGGAAGGTTACCCCGCTGATGTCGCCCCCGCTGACTTTTTTGACTTGGACTTGGTTTGTCTGCCCGTTGATTGCACGATGGGTCGGCGCGAGGAAGTGCTGGACGAGACGGACGAGTATCGCATCGTCGTGGAAGCCGATGGCGTCACCCGCAAGCATTGGAAGGTTTATCACGCTCAACCGCAGGAACTGGATTTCCCCGTCAAGCAAATGCGGGATTGGCGGCAAATCCGTCCCGCCCTGAAAGCCCACGAGGGACGGTTGCCCGCCGATTTGCCCGAACGGGTTGCCCACGCCCGTGAGCGCCATCGCTTCATCGCCCTGTCCTTCGTGGAGCCGTGCACATTGGCGCGTCGGTTGCTCGGTAGCCGTCAATGGGTGGAAGCCTTCCAAACCCAGCCGCCTTTGCTGGACGAAATCTTGGAGACGGGCGTTCGGCTCATCGTAGAGACAGTGGACTTAGCGCTCAAAGCGTTATCTTCGTCCCTCGTCCCTCGCCCCTCGCCCCCTCTGGATGGCGTTTGGCTGCATGCCGATTTGGCTTACACGCATGGGGCGTTTTTGACGGAGCGGGACTATCGGCGCATCGTCTTGCCTTACCATCGGCAATTGACGAACGAGTTGCATCGGCGAGGGCTTGCCGTGCTCCTTTACACGCAGGGCAAGGTGGACATTTTTGTCAAGACTGCCCAAAGGAGCGGGATGGATGCTGTCCTGCCTTTGGAAACTTTCAGCCAAAACGACCTTGCCACTTACAAGCGTGCCTTCGGTCAAACGGTGACGCTGGGCGGTGGCGTTTCTGCGGATCGGTTGATGGAAAGCGATGAAGCCGCCGAAGAAGAGGTGCGCACCAAAGTGACTTTGGGGATGGGGGCATCGGCGACGGGTTACTTGTTCTGCCTTGATCGTCCCGTCCCGCCTTTCATCCCTTTTCAACGCTACCAACGCCTTTTAGAGTTGGCGCGCACCTTGAACAAAAAGGGCGTGTGAAGGGCGGAAACCGACGGCGAGATGGGAGGTGTTTGGTGATGGCGTTGAGGGTGGCGGTCATCGGCGTGCGCGGTGTCGGGAAGTTTCATGCCCAGTGGTTCGCCCATGAAGGGGCGCAAGTCGTTGCCTTCGTCGCTTCCCGTCCTGAAACCCTCCATGCGAACGAAACCGCTCTGCGCCAAGTCGTTCCCGACTTTGCTGGGCGCGGTTATGCCGATGTGGCGGAGATGCTTCAAAGGGAACGCCCCGATGCCGTCAGCGTCTGTTCGCCCCATCACTTGCACGCCGAACACGCTTTGTTAGCCCTTCGGCATGGGGCGCATGTGTTGTGCGAAAAGCCGTTGGTGTGGCTGGGCGAAGACCGCATGGAGGAAGCCCTTGCGTTGTCGCAGCAAGTGGTCGCCGAAGCAAAGCGGCTTGGACGGCAATTTGCCATCAACACGCAATATGTCGCTGCCGCCCCCCACCTTCGGGCGCTTTTGGGACAACGGTTTTCGTCCCTCCCCCCTTCGGTGCGTTTGACGATGGAAGCGCGAATGCGGGAGCGCGACTTCAGCGGCGTCGGTTTGTGGGTGGACTTGTCGCCCCATCCCATCAGTTTGCTCCTCGCTCTTTTCCCTGATGCGGAAGTAGAGACAGAGACAGCCACTTTTGACGAAAGCGTCAATGCTTTGACGGCTCACTTTTCCCTCCGCCTCTTAAGCGGCGAAGAGTTGCCCGTGACCCTTCGGGTTGCCCGACTGGAGGGAGCATTGGAGCGGAGCATCGCATGGGGCGATTTCCTCGTCCGCTTTGAACCTTTTCGGGATGAACAAGGCATCTTCCACACCCGCCTTCGCTTTGACGATGGCGAACGCATCGTGGACGATTTCATGCGGGTCTCCATCCGCCGCTTTATCCAAGCCGTAGAGGGCAAAGGCGAACCGCTTTGCGATGGGGCGATGGCGCTGCGGCAAATGGAGTGGCTCATCGCCTTGTTGCGCCGCTACCTGAGGCGATAACTCATCGGAGCGGCTGAAAGCCGCGAAAGGAGCGACTATGGCGGTCAAACTCGTCCTTGACACCGACATCGGCGACAATGTGGACGATGCCTTTGCGTTGACCTTGGCGGCGCGATTGCCCGAAGCGGAGTTGCTGGGTGTCGTGACCGTCGGCAGCGCCCCGACTTTGCGGGCGCAACTGGCGCGCAAAGTATTAAGCGCTTGTGGGCGGGTGACGGTGCCGGTCGCCGCAGGTTCTGCCCAGCCGTTGGTCGCCGAACCTTTGCGCCATTTCCCCGATCAAGCCGCTTTGTTGGAGACGGTTGACCGCGTCTTCGTCCCACCCGCCGATGGCGTGGATTTTTTGCGGGCGGTCATCCGTCAAAATCCCGCCGAACTCACGGTCGTCACGCTGGGCATGCTGACCAATGTGGCGTTGGCTTTCCGCATTGAGCCGGGGCTGACGAGGTTGGTCAAAAAGGTCGTGATGATGGCGGGGGCGATGGGTTTGCCTTATGCCGAGACAAATGCCCGCCGAGACCCTGAAGCCATCCACATCGTCGTCAGCAGCCCCGCCCCTTTCACCCTCGTCCCCAAAGACATCACCCAACATGCCGTCATGCCCGAAGGGATGCTGGAACGGTTGCGCACCCACGAAAGCCCTTGGTGTCAATTGCTTTGGCAGTTGACGACGCTTTGGCAGCGCAGCACGGGCGCTGTATTGCCCGTCTTAAACGACCCCCTTGCTGTCGCCATCGCTCTCTTCCCCGATTTGGCGGAAACGGAGCGGGTGCGGGTGGAAGTGGAATTGCGAGGCGAACAAACCAAAGGCTGCACCGTCATCACCGCTGACCCGACAGGCAACGGCGAAGTCGTTAAAAGCGTGGACTGGCAACGCTTCTGGGCACTGATGGAGCAAGCCTTGTTCAGCGACTAATCTTAGGGCGCATCGCCATGCGCCCCTACTCATCGCCGATGAGGTGCTCCAACACTTTTTGCGCCAGCAAAACTTGCTCAATGGCGACCCACTCTTCTGCGGCGTGGGCTTGCTCAATGCTGCCAGGACCGAAGACGCAAGCGGGGATGTTCGCCCGCACCAATTCGCTGGCATCGGTCGTGTAACGGACACCGCCCAAGGTTAACGGGCAGTAAGCCCGCTCCCCCGCTTCCTTCAACCGCAACACGGGCAAACTGTCGGCGGGCAACTCCATGCCCCAATGCATCAGCAAAGGGGGCGGGATTTCTATCGGCAACCCTTGCAATTCGGGTTGGCTCAAAAGGAACTGGCGCAATTCGTCCCACGCGGTCAACGGGTCCTCCTGAGGCAAGGTTCGGCGGTCTATGCCGATGGCGCAACGGTCAGGCACCAAATTCAAGCCCCGCCCACCTTGAATGGTGGCGACGGTGAGGGTCGGGCTGCCGACGAGGGGATGGTGGCGCATCCGCAACTCCGCATCGTAACGCTCCAATGCCAAAAGGACTTTCGCCATGATGCCGATAGCGTTCACACCCCGTTCGGGATGGGACGAATGAGCGCTAACGCCTTTGGTGACGATGTAGCCACGCACAATGCCTTTGTGGGCGTGAACGATGCGCAAATCGGTCGGCTCACCGACGACGGCGTAATCGGCACGGAAACCGTCGGCGATGAGTTTTTGCACGCCCAAAACGGCGTTTTCTTCGTCCACCGTCGCTGCCAACCAAACGGTGCGCGGTGGCGTTCCCTTTCGGGCGACTTCCACCAACGCTTGCAGCATCGCCGCCAAACTCGCCTTCGTGTCGCATGCGCCCCGCCCGAACACGCGGTTGTCTTTCACTTGCGGGTCAAAGGGTGGGATGGTCATCCCTTCCGCCGTCACCGTGTCCATGTGGGCTTCCAACAGAACGGTTTCGTTGCCCTGCCCGACGATGCCGATGAGCACATTGTCTCGCCCGTCGGCGACAGGTTGCCGCTGCACTTCCAAGCCCGCCTTTCGGGCGTGGGTTTCCAAAAAATCGGCAATCGCCGCTTCGCCCGTCCCGTCGGCAAAACACGGGTTGACACTGGGAATAGCGATGAGGTCGCAGAGCAAGCGGATGACGGGCTCCATGCCAAGTCACTCCATCGGATCGGTCAAAGCGTGGCGATGCACTCCACTTCCACTTGGAAGCCGCCGGGCGGTTGTGCCTGAATGGTCGTGCGGGCGGGATAGGGCTGCGGGAAAAACTCGCGGTAAATCTCGTTGAGTTTGGGGAAGTTGGTCATGTCGGCGAGGAAGACGGTGACCTTGACAACTTTGTCCAATCCACTGCCCGCAGCCTCCAAGATGGCTTTCAAGTTGCTTAGCGCCAGGCGCAATTCGTCTTCAAAGGTGCCGTGCACGGGGTCGCCCGTTTGAGGGTCAATGGCGACTTGCCCTGAGACGAACACGAACCCGTTGGCGACAATCCCTTGCGAGTAAGGCGCTTTGGGTGTCGGCGCGTTCGGCGTGAAAACGGCTTGCTTGCCCATCCTTCTTCACCTCCGTGCCCGTTGCGTGAGCCGTCCAAAGGTTAGCACGCTGCGAAGGGAACGAAGGTGCGCACTGCGGAAGGCTTCGGTCAGACAACATGGCTGATGTTGTCAAAGTTGGCATCGTGACTGGCAAACTTGTTGGGACGCAACGGAAGGAAAACGATGGAGGGCGAAAGGATGGCACGAAAGCGCCGATTGCCAGTCAATCCGACGGTCACCACCCCGCGTTTTTTGGCAGGGCGAGATGTCCGCCAATGGGTGCGGGAGTTTTTGGAAGGGATGGGCGAACCCGAACCTCAACCCTTCATGCCGTCCGATTTCCAACTGGCTGCCCTTCAAGCCGTCATGGAACGCGACACCCTTGTCGTCGCCCCGACAGGCAGCGGCAAAACTTGGATTGCCGAACAAGCCATCGCCCGCTTCGTCGCCGAAGGGCGACGCTGTTGGTATACGACGCCATTGAAGGCGCTGAGCAACCAAAAATACGACGCTTTCCGCGAGTTGTTCGGCGAACAGCAAGTCGGCTTGCTGACGGGCGAACGGCGGGAGAATTCGCAGGCGCCCATCATCGTGGCGACGACGGAAGTGCTGCGCAACCTGCTCTATGCGGCGCCGACAGTCGGTGAAGTCGCCGCCGACTTGATTGTTTTGGACGAAGCCCATTACCTTGCCGACCCAGAACGAGGTGTGACTTGGGAAGAGGTCATCATCTTGGCGCCGCCCGAAAGTCGCTTGTTGCTGCTGTCGGCGACCATCGCCAACGCCGACGAATTGGCGGGTTGGATGAAAGAGGTGCGGGGGCAAGAGCCCGCGCTCATCTGGGTGGACAGCAAAGAGCGTCCCGTCCCCCTTCGCTACGGCTTTTTAGACCGCTTCGGTCGCCCGTTGCCGTTGGAAATCGCCAAGATGTTGCCCCAGCGGGCGTTGCGTCGGTTGCTTTGGCAACGCATCCATCCCGTTGATTTGGTGCAGCGATTGCGGGAGCGGAATTTGTTGCCCGCCATCATTTTCCTCCCCCGTCGGCGCGATTGTGACGAGGCGGTGCGGGCGTTCCGCCACTTCAAGATGCCTGAGGGGCGTGAGGAGCGGGAGATGATGTTCGCCCAACTGGCGGAGCAATTCCCGCGCCTTTGGGAGCATCCGATGGCGCGCTATTTGATTGAAGCGGGCGTTGCGCCCCACCATGCGGGGCACTTGACAGCATGGAAAATTTGCGTGGAGCGGATGCTGCGGGCGGGCTTGGTGCGAGCCGTCTTCGCGACGACGACGCTGGCGGCGGGTTTGGATGTCCCTGCCCGAACGGTCGTCTTGCCAACTTTGCGGGTGCGGGACGAAAAGGGTGAGCGAATGTTAACAGCGTTGGAGTTCCATCAGATGACGGGGCGGGCGGGACGGCGAGGCAAAGACAAAGTCGGCTTCGTGCTTGTCCTTCCCCGCCATCCCCACGACTTTGAGATGGCGATGGAGTTGGCGGCGAGCGAACCTGAAGACTTGCGGTCGGCGTTCCGCGTGCAGTATTACCAAGTCCTCAACTTGCTGGCGCATCACGGTTTTGAAGCGGCGTTGACGATTGTGGACAAAAGTTTCGCCGTCTATCAAATGGCACGACGCAGCCACCGACGGGCGCGAACCGTCCGCCACGAGTTGCGCACGGAGTTCAAACGGCGGGCGGAATTGCTGCGGGAATTGGGCTACTTGACGGAGGATGGGAGACCGACGGTCATCGGCGAGTGGGCGCTGCTCATCCGCCACGAGCGGTCACTTTTCATCGTGGAAGCCATCCGACAGGGCTTGATGGACACTTTGACGCCTGAGGAAGTCGCCGCGTGGGCAGCCGCTTTCACGACGGAACGGTCGCCCCGCTTCCCCGTCGCCCGCGTCAACTTGGAGCCCCTTTGGTGGCTCGCTTACGAACTGGAAGAGTTGGAAGAGCGCCACAAGTTGCCCCCGTCCAAGTTCACCGACGAATTGGAGGGCGAGCAATGGAGCAATGCCCATCGCCGCGCCGCCGCCGCTTTCCGATGGGCAGAAGGCAAATGGGATTGGGCGGTGTTGGTGCAACGCAGCGGGAGCGAGGAAGGCGATTTGCAACGGTTGATGCTGCAGACGGCGGAATTGCTGCGGCAATTGGAAGACTTGCCCTTGCCCGTCGCCCAACGGGCACGGATGGCGCGCCTAATGCTGCTGCGCGAACCCATCGTGGAAACTTTCTTGCCCACCATCCCAAGTGACGGCGACGCCACCAATGGATGGGACGCGGGACGGGAGACGGGGGACGGGAAGTCATAGGGCGAAAACAGTCAAGCCAGAAATTTCACTGAGGCTGCCGTCAACGGGCTTCATCCCAAAGGGGTGACGGCAATTTCCCGCAGACCCGTTCTCTCCACGCCCGCAAAACTTCGGCGACGCTCCATGCCTGAGCGAAGCAACCGCGGGGTTCGTGGGGCGGGTCGCCGTCAAAAATTTCCGCCACCTGCCCGACACACCCTTCCCGCAAATGCCGTCGCAAAAACCCTTCCAGCAACGGGCGCACTTTTCGCCGCACCGCTTCGTCCCCTTCCACCTGCGCGACAGCATCGGCGTAAGCACCGAACCACCACGCCCAAACCGTCCCTTGATGGTAAGCGGCGTCACGCATCTCAGGCGAACCGACATAGTGCCCGCAGTAGCGCGGGTCGTCGGGCGAAAGCGTCCGCAATCCGCAAGGCGTCAGCAATTTCGTTTCCACACACCGCAACACTGCCTTCGCCTTTTCGGACGAAAGGAGCGGGAAGGGCAACGCAAGTGCCAGCAATTGATTGCACCGAACGGACGGGTCGGGCGTGCCGTCGGGAGCGATGGCGTCAAAGAGGCAACCTGCCGAAGCGTTCCAAAAAGTCGGTTCAAAGTTTTGCCGTGCCTTTTGCGCCCAACTTTGTGCCACCCGTTCCGTCGTCGCATCACCCAAATCGGCAGCGAGGCGGGCAAAGATGCAAAGGGCGTTGCACCAAAGGGCGTTGACTTCTACGGGCTTGCCCATGCGGGGCGTGACGGGAACGCCGTTGACTTTTGCGTCCATCCAAGTGAGGGCTTCGCCTTGCGCCTGCCAACGCAGCAAGCCATCTTTCGGGTCAGCGCAAATGCCGTCCCGCGTCCCACGCAAATGCCAATCCACAATCTCCCGCAAAGGTCGCCAAAAGTGCGTTCGCAAGGTCGCAAAGTCACGGGTGTAACGCAGGTAGCGGTAAAGGGCGAGGACGAACCAAAGGGTGGCGTCAACGGTGTTGTAAGCGGGTGGCTCGCCACCTTCGGGGAAAAAGTTGGGCACTAACCCGTCGGAAAGGTGGCGGGCAAAGGTCAGCAAAATTTCGCGGGCAATTTCAAAACGCCCCGTCACCAGCGTCAAGCCCGCCAAAGCAATCAACGCATCTCGTCCCCAATCGGTGAACCAAGGGTAACCTGCGATGACGGTGCGAGTGCCCGACGACGAACGCAAAGCGATGAACGCTTCCGTCGCCCGCAGCAAAACTCGCTGCAACCCTTCGTCATCGCTTCCCACTCGCCATCCGCTCTCCGCTATCCGCTGCCGTCTCCGTTTCTCCGCCATCTCCCACTCTGCCACTTCCATCGCATCGGCGAACTCTACGGACGCCACGATGTCCAAATGCCCATCGCCGCCATCCCAACGCTTGACAATCGTGCCGACGCAAAAAAGTGACTCGGTGTCGTCCAATCCCCGTTCCGTCTCAATGGGCAGCCAAAAGTTGTGCCACCAGTTTCCGTCGGGCAAAAACAAATCGCCGTTGTGGGCGAAATGGCAGATGGTTTGACCGTTGACGCTGATGGCGCAACCGTTTTCGGTCGGGACGATGGAAAAGGGCACGACGGGGCGCATTGTCCAATGGTGGTCGCGCCAAGCGACGAACAATCGGATGCGCAAGGTGATGGGCGAGGAAGCGCAGACGAAGTAACGCAGGGCGACGGCGTTGCGCAAATAGGGCATGAAGAGGCGTTTGACAATGAGGGCGCAAGGCAAACGGTAACGCCATTGAGGACACCAGTCCAGCGAGAAACTTTCTAAGGGCGTCCAAGCCGTCATTGTCCCATCCCGAAAAAGGTGAGCGGTGAGAGGGAAGGTGTTTTTGCCGTCGCTCGCTTGCTCGTCGGCGGCGGCGAACAGCAAGGTGCGTCCCGTCGGCGGGTGCAAGGCGGCGATGAGCAAACCGTGATAGCGGCGGGTTCGGATGCCGCTGACGGTGCCGCAAGCGTAACCGCCCAAGCCGTTCGTTTCCAGCCACTCCAACTGCGTCGCTGTTTTGAGTGTCAAGTCGGTGAAAGTCAGCGCTGCCATCAATCCATCGCCCTTTGACGCTTGAATGCGTCGCAAAATTGTGGCGGATGGTGACCGTAGATGTTGACGCGCACTTTTTTGCATTTCCCGCAGGTCGGTGAGCGGCGGGAGCGCGCCTTGTGGCGGTTCGGCTTTTGCGACTGGCACGCCATCGTCCGTTCCGTTGCGCCATCGCCTTGGTGCCACTTGTGGGATGAGTGGCAGCGGGAAGCGGAAATGTCGCTGCGGGCGTATGAGGTCGGCGATGCCACTTACTTTGCGGGGCGGTTGCCCAAGTCGGCGTGGTGGCGCGCCATCCCTGATTTTGTCCATCGGGCTGTTTTTCTGGATGTGGAGACGGACGGGACGCACCGCATCACCGTGCTGGGCATCGCCGACGGCGAGGGCTATCGCGCCTTCGTTCGGGGGCAGGACGATTGGGACGAAGCGAGGGAACGGTTGGCGTCGGCAAAAATGCTCGTCACTTACGGCGGCAGCCACTTTGACTTGCCCGTCTTGCGGGCAAACTTTCCCGATTGGCAACTGCCCCCCTTGCACCTTGACCTTTGCCCGTTGCTGCGCCGATTGGGTTTGCGAGGTGGGCTGAAAGTTGTTGAGCGGCAAGTGGGATTATCTCGCTCGCCCGAAACGGACGGGTTGAACGGTTGGGACGCCGTTCACCTTTGGTGGCGCTATGTGGATTACAACGACGAGCGTGCCCTCGCGACACTCCTTCGCTACAACCGCGAGGATGTCGTGCATTTAAGCCCGTTGCTGGCGTTGGTTTATGAACGGCTGTGGGAGCAAACTTTGCGAGCGACGCAACCGACACCCTTGTCAGTAGCGCACGATCGGCAATGAGGAAGGGCGAACGGGGCATGAAGAGGCTTTCCGTTTGGCAATGGGCGTGTGTGTTGGCGGTCTTCATGGACTTTGGGGGCGGATTGGTTGGGCTGGCGACGCCCCTTTTAGCCGTGCAATGGAAAGCGAACCCCACGCTGTTAGGCATCATCGGGGCGGCAGGACCGCTGGGTTACACCGTCGGTTGCCTGCTTTTTCAACCCGTCACCGACGCTTGGGGGCGGAAACGGAGCATGCTCGTCGGCAGCGTCGGCGTCTTGCTGTTGTGCGGGGCATTGGCAGCCGTCAGCGTCACTGGTTGGGTGATGGCGCTGGGTGTGTTGAACCTGCTCAACGGGCTTTGCTTGGCGTTCTTTTGGCCGCCCACGCAAGCGTCGGCGGGGGTCGGTGTTGACCCATCGCAGTTGCTGCACACCCTGTTGGCTTACAACCTGTCGTGGAGTAGCGGTCGGGCGATTGGGACGGCGATTGCGGGGACGCTTTTTGAGCGGCATCCCGCTCTCCCCTTCCTTTTGGCAGCCATCAGCAGTTTAGTCGTCGTGGCGATGTCTTTTGGGTTGCCTGCCGAAGGGGATGCCAAATCCACGCCGAAGGAAATCCCCGATGACCCATCGCCCCCCGACGAACTGGTCTTGGGGGCGCAATTGGGCAACTTGGTGCGCTCCTTCGCTTTCTTTGAGGCAATCGTCCTTTTCGCCGAATTGGGCAAGCGATGGGGTTGGGCGCCTGAGGAAGTGAGTCGGGTGTTGACTTTCTTGAACGCAGGGCAATGGCTGGCGTTCCTTGTGGCGCCGAAGTTGCTGCGGCGGGTCGGGTGGCGTTGGGTCGTCGGGGCGCAAGGAAGCGTCGCCTTCTGCGCTTTCCTTCTGGGATTGCTTCGTGACCGAACGGCGTTGAGCATCGTTTTGTTCGGGCTGGGATTTGCAGCGGGCATCACGACGGTCGTCAGCCTTTACTTGTCCATCCTGTCGCAAGGTCGGAGCGTGAAAGGGAGCGCCCGCCACGAAGCGGGCGTCGGGGCAGGAGCGGTGTTCGGTCCCCTTTTGGGTGGATGGGTCTTGCAGCATTTCACGCCGTTCACCGCCTTCCTGCTCCCTTCGTTGCTCGCAGGCGTGACCATCTCGTCAGCCCTTTGGCAACGGGCGCAACTCACCCGTTCACCGATGCGGTGACGCTTGTCCGAAGCGAACGACGACGGTGCTATGCTTTGTGTCGGTGCGACGGCGATGAACGAAGGGCTCGTTTTCGCTCACGGTTGGCTCGCTCTTTTTGTCGCTGTCCTTTGGGGATGGGTGGCATGGCGTCGGCGGGGTGGGGCTTTCCCTTATCCCGCTTTGACGCTGTTTGGTCTTTCCCGAAGCGATTGGCGGCGGACGGTCGCCAAAGTGTTGCGGGGCATCGCCCTCATCGCCCTTTTCCTCGCCCTGGCGCGCCCGCAATGGGCGCGTTGGGAAGAGCGTCGGTTGCAAGGCGTGGACATCGTGATCGCTTTGGATGTCTCAGGGAGCATGATGGCATCGGACTTTTATCCCAGTCGCATGGAAGCCGCCAAGCGAGTTATCCGCCAGTTCGTGGAGTTGTTGCGGCAAAAGCGCAGCGGGGATCGGTTGGGCTTAGTCGTTTTCGCCGCCGAAAGTTACACCCAATGCCCGCTGACGGACGATTACGATTTTTTGCTGGAAACCCTCTCGCAAGTGCAGAACGCCCGCGAAGGGGTGCTGAAAGACGGCACGGCGATCGGGGATGGGTTGACGGTAGCGTTGCAACGGCTGCGGTTTTCGCCTGCCAAAAGTCGCGTCGTCATCTTGCTCTCCGATGGCGTGAACAATACGGGGCAAATCCAACCTAAAGATGCGGCATGGATGGCGCAACAAATGGGCGTGCGGGTTTACACGATTGGCATCGGCACCTCCAGCGGGATGGTCAGTTGGCGCGACCCCTTGACAGGACGAACCTTTCATGGGCAACCAGCGGGATTTGATGAGCCACTCCTTCGGGGCATCGCCCAACAGACGGACGGCGCTTATTTCTCCGCCCGCGACCCCCAGACTTTGCGACTCGTCTTGCGCCACATCTTGCAACTGGAGACGGCACCCCTTCCAACCGTGCGGCGCCGACAAAGCGTGACGGAACTGGCGCTTTGGTTTGCGGGCATCGCCCTCGCTTGCCTGCTCATGGAAAGCCTTTTGGTGCACGCCCTTTGGCGGCGCGTTCCTTGAGGGGGACAGGGGACAAGGGGCAGGGGACAAGTTAGTTGTCTGTTGGCTTTGAAGGGGGCAATCAAGGATGCCGACGATAGAACTGGCGAACCCGAAAGCGGCGTGGCTGTTGCCCCTTTGGCTTATTTCCGCCCTCTTAACCCTTTGGGGACTGCGGCGAAAGAGACGGGCGATGACTTTCTGGCTATCGCCCGAAAGCGTGAACGCATGGTGGCGGCGGACACGCTGGCAATGGCTCTTTTTCGTCTCGGCGACTTTGCTGTTCACCCTCGCCTTGCTGCGTCCCCGTTGGTTTGCGGGCAAAGTCACCGTCCCCGCGCAAGGCGTGAATGTCGTCTTGTGCTTGGATGTCTCCCACAGCATGCTTTGCGAAGACATCAAGCCATCGCGGTTGGAATTTGCCCAAACGATTGCCGCCAACTTGATCGCTCGTTTGCAACCCGATGACCGCATCGGCTTGGTCGTTTTCGGTGGCAGTGGCTTCCCCCTTTGCCCCCTCACCGATGACCGTAACATCGCCACGACTTACTTGAGCCTGTTAGAGCCGTCGGTCATGGTTTACAACCCGACGACTTATCTGGCGGAAGGGTTAAACACGGCGTTGCGGTTACTCCGACGCCCCTCGTCGGTCAATCAACGGGGCGGCATTATCGTCCTGATTTCCGACGGCGAAGATCAAGGGAGCGACTGGCAAGGGGCGGCGAAAGCGTGCGCCAAAGAAGGCGTCCCTGTCTTCGTCATCCCCGTCGGGACGACAGGCGGGGCGCCTGTGCCCAACCTTACCGAGCAGGGCAAGATAGTCGGCTACAAGCGAGACGCCAGCGGCAACATCGCTATCTCGCGGCTAAACTTGGAAACGCTGCGGGGCATCGCCCGACAAACGGGTGGCAAAGTTTACATGCCCTATGACGGGGTTCGGGAAGTGAAACGACTTTTGGCGGACTTGACAAATTACCGCCGACGGGTCTGGACGAAGCAGGTGGCGCAATGGCGGGAAGTTTTCCCGCTTTTGCTGGTCATCGGGGCATTGCTGCTGGTCGCTGAAACTTGGCTGACGCCCCGCCTGCAAGGACGGTGACGCGAATGCGATGGCAATCATGGGCGATGGCGTTTTTGGGGTTCGGGTTCGCCCTCACCCTTTTGGGTGCAGCGCCGCCCCCTTCGTGGCGGGCGCCTTTTAGGCATTTGAAGGCATGGTGGTTCAATCAGCAAGGACAACAAGCCTTCCGTCAAGGCAACTTCCGTCAAGCCTTGCAATCTTTCCGAAAAGCCCATCAGATTATCGGCGATGACGCCATCGTCCGCTACAACGAAGGGACGACTTTGTTGCAACTCCGTCGCCCTCAAGATGCCGAACAAGCCTTCCAAGACGCCCTCCGTCGGTTGCCTGCCCATCGCCGCTCGGAGCAAGCCGCTGCCTACTACAACCTCGGCAACCTCTATTTCGCCCGCCAACAGTGGGACAAAGCGGCGCAGGCTTACATCGCCGCCTTGAAGCGAACGCCCAACGATTTGGACGCCAAATTCAACTTGGAACTGGTGCTGCGCCGCCAGCAACAGCGCCAGCAACCGCCCCCGCCCAAACGCCAAACCCCGCCCCCACCTTTGCCCCCGCCCCCCTCTTTGGAACGAAACCCGCTTAAGCAACAACTGCAAAGGGGGTTGACGGCACCGTGGCACGGCGAGCGCGATTGGTGACAACGACAAGCAGGTGGGCAGGTGGGCAGATGGGCAGGTCGGCAAATCGGCAGGTCGGCAGGTCGGCAGGTCGGCAAATCGGCAAGTCGGCAGGTCGGCAGGTCGGCAGGTCAGCAAATCGGCGGGTCGGCAGATGGGGAAAGGCATTTGCTCTCTTGGGACTTGTTTGGCTCTTCGCCCCTCCCGCCTTCAGCAGGGCGCAGGCGGTGCGAAGCAGCGTCACCCTGCGGCGGGAAAACATCACCGTCCGCGTCTTTTTGCAAGAGCCGACCATTCCCTTAGGTGGCATCTTCCTCTTCCGTGTCCAGGTCACGGCGCCAGGTGACTTGATGGGCGATGCCGTCCAGTTCGCGTTGCCCGAAGCCTGGTCGGATCGCATCATCCAACTCAGTTACATTTCGGACAAGCAAACTTTTGAGCGGGGCGGTCGCCTTTGGTCCACCCTGACTTACACCTATCGCCTTGCGCCCTTGAAAGTCGGACGCATCCGCTTTGATGGCTTGCAAATCACTGCCTTGCGCGAGAAGTTCCTCGTGCCGCCGATAGAAGGCGTCGTCTTGAGTGGGGCAACCTTTGAAGAAGAAGCGCCACCAGGTCCGCCCGTCAAAGTGACGGCGACTGTCAGCCCCCGCCGCGCCTTCGTCGGCGAACAAGTCGTCTACACGATGCAATATGCTGTCTCCACCGCCGTCAGCGTCACTCGTAACCCCACTTACGAGCCGCCTTCCGCCGAAGGTTTCCGAACGGAAGAGTTCCCACAAATCGCCCGCAAGTGGAAGGGTGGCTACGAAATTCAGAAAGTTCGGCTGGCACTGTTTCCCTTGCGAACGGGCAAACTGCAAGTCGGCAGCGCCAAAGTCAGGGTGCGCTTGGAAGGGGCAACGGGCGAAGAGGAATTGTCAACCCCTATCCTTTCGGTGACCGCCCAACCCTTACCCCAACCCGCTCCCAGTGGTTTCCAAAATCTCGTCGGTCAAGTCCTCGCTTCTGTGCGGGCGGAGCCTGACCGCCTTCCCGTCGGCGACACGCTGACGGTGCGTTTGCGGTTGGAAGGGACGGCAGATTTGCGCAATGCCGAACCGCCCCGCCTTCAAATCCCCAATGTGCGCGTCGGTTTGCCCCGCGACGAATTGAAAACGGAAGAGCGGGACGGGCGATTGTGGTTTCGGCGCACCTTTGAGTGGCGCCTCGTCCCCTTGCAAGCGGGCACTTTGACCATCCCTGCCTTCTCCTTCCCCTACTTTGACCCTCAAGTTCGCCGCTACCGAACCGCCACGACCAACCCCGTGCAGGTGACCGTCTTGCCAGGTCAAGCGCAACCGACTTCTGTCCGACCGACTGAACCTGCGATGACGATGGAGCAGCGATTGCCCCTGCTCGCCTTTTTGGCGGCGCTCCTTTTGGCTGGTTTGGTCGTGGGTTGGGCGGGGCTGCGCTATTGGCGACGGTCTCGCTGGCTTGCTTTAGTGCCCGTTGATGACCCGCAGTTGCGTCAAGCCGTTTGGACGCTAAGGGAGCAAGGTTCGGAAGCGTTTCGTCGTGCCGTGCGGGCGTGGCTGCGGGAGCAAATCTTTCAGCGAACGGGCGTTTTGCTCGCCCCCAACGACCCACCCGAACGCGTCCAGCAGTTGCTGCAAAGCAAAGGCGTCAGCGAAACTGCCGCCCGTTTCGCCCGCGAAGTTTGGGAACGCACCGCCATTGCCCAATCGTTGGACGAAGCCTTGCCCCTCCTTCAACAAGTCGCCGAAGTCCCCCGAAGGTTGTGAACGGGCGGCGACAAAGGTGGGCGCAAACGATGGAACAACAACGGCGCCGCCTTCTTTGGCTCGGTTCGCCCTTCGCTATCGGATTGACAGCGTTCCTCGTTTGGCTCTTTCCGTCCCGCCCTTCGCCTCCATTGCATTTGCTTTGGCGTTATTCTGACGGCGTTCGTGGTGATTTCAACTGACAGGCAACTTCTGGCGGTGGGGATGGTGGGCGGGGTTGAGATGGACTTGAGTTTTTGGCGCCGCCCCCCTCAAAGGCAGGTTGGTCTCTTCCGCTTGCCTGAAGGGGGCGACAAGCGGTGAGTTATCGCAAAGTCAAAATGCCTGGTGCCTAAGTCGCCGATGCAAAAGGTGGGCGATAGCGATGGGAAAGGCTGGTCATCCATCCAAAACCCTTTGGGTCGTTTCGCTCCTTGCTGTTGGGTTGGCTATTATCATCGTCTGGCTTCTTTCGTTTTTCCTCGCCTCTCCGTTGGGGTTACTCTGGCGCCGCTCCGATTTCGTTCGGGGCGATTTCACCTTCTCGCAAGACAGTCAATGGCTCGGCTACCGCACCTTTGACGAGTTCGTCGTCCGTCGGACGAAGGACGGGCGGGAAGTTTGGCGGAAGAAGTTGCCTGGTCACTTTTTCTCGTTTTGCATTCCCTTGCCGTCCAAAGACCTCGTGGCAGTTTACGACAGGGGGCGAAAGTTTTTGGAGTTCTGGCGGTTGCAAGATGGGAAGACGGTGAAGCGGTTACCCTTGGCAGTGCAAGATGAGGTGCTGGAAATTCATCCCTCCCCTGACGGACGATGGCTCTTGGTGGAAACGAGGGAAGGGATCGCCCTTTGCCGAACCGATGACGCCCGCTTGATTCGCTACTGGTCGGCACGGGATTGGGATTTGCGGTCGGTGGGTCGGGTGGCTTTTGACAACGAAAGCCAAACGGTTGCTTTAGTGACCTTCCAATTCAAAAAGGTGCAGGTTCAGTGGCGGCGTCTTTCCGATGGGGCATTGTTAGCGAGATGGCAGTTCCCCTTTCACCCTCACTCCCTTTCCTTTTCACCTGACGGTCGCTTTCTCGTGGTCGGAGGGTATCAACTGCCTGTCAAGGGGCGGGTTCATGTCCCGCCCCTTTCACCCCATTCCCACTTCGTCGTCTTGCGCTTGCCAAAGGGGCAGGTTGTCTTTCGGGCAGAACTGAAAGGCGTCAACTGTTACCATGTCCAATTTTCCCCCGATGGGCGCTTTCTGGTGACGGTTGGGGAAAGGCTGCGCCTCTGGCGCGTCGGCGACTGGAAACTTATCTCCGACCGAACTTTTGGTCGCTGGTTGCGGGTGAACTTGAATTGGGCATGGGCAAAAGGGAAACCACTGATTTGGTTGGCATCGGGTATCGCTTACGACCCTGCCATCTCGCCCGACGGGCAATTTTTAGCGGTGTGGGTGAGAGGCGGTATGGACATTGACTTAGGCTTTTGGCGCCGATTGCCTCAGGATTGGGTTTACCTCTTTCGCCTGCCAAATGGGGAACGACAAATGGGGATGGATGCGTCAAAATGAGTGCCGTCGGGCATCCCTTGCACGGCGACGGGCGCCGAATAGGAGGTGGCGGCAATGGCGCTGCACCTCAACGACATCCTGACGGACTTGGTGCAACGGGACGGGAGTGACCTTCACCTGAAGGTCGGTCAGCCGCCTTTCTTTCGCATCCACGGTCGCCTCACCCGCACCGATTACCCGACCCTCACCCCTGAACTCATCCGCGAGTTGATTTACGCCATCCTCTCCGAAGAGCAAATCCAACGGTTGGAACGACAGCGGGAGTTGGACATGGCTTACGAACTTTCGGGTGTCAGCCGCTTTCGGGTCAACCTGTTCCACCAACAAGGCAACTTGGGCGGCGTCTTTCGGGTCATCTCCAGCCGCGTTCGGACGATTGACGACTTGGGTTTGCCACAAGTGCTCAAAAAGATTGCCCTACTCAGGCGGGGCTTGGTGTTGGTGACAGGACCGACGGGTTCAGGGAAGACGACAACTTTGGCAGCGATGGTGGATTACATCAACGAAAACCGCCGCGCCCACATCATCACCATTGAAGAGCCCATTGAGTATTGGCATGAAGACAAGGTGGCGTCCATCACCCAGCGGGAGGTCGGGGCAGACACCGAAAGTTTTGCCGAAGCGCTGCGCCATGTCATGCGCCAAAACCCCGATGTCATCTTGGTCGGGGAGATGCGGGATTTGGAGACGATCGCGTTGGCGATCACTGCAGCGGAGACGGGACACTTGGTTTTCAGCACCGTCCACACCATTGATGCCCCCCAAACCATTGACCGCATCATTGACGCCTTTGAGCCCGACCGTCAGCCGCAAATCAGGGTGCAACTGTCCACGACCCTCCAAGCCGTCATCTCCCAGCAATTAGTCCCCCGCTGCGACCGACCAGGGCGGGTTGCGGCGATGGAAATCATGGTCGTCACCCCCGCCATTCGGACGCTCATTCGGCAGGGGCGAACCGACCAAATTTACAGCCATGTCAAAGCGGGGGCGGAACTGGGCTGCCAGATGTTGGATGACCACCTCTTCCAATTGGTGAAGGACGGCATCGTCAGTTTTGAGGACGCCTTCATGAAATGCAGCAACCCGATAGAGTTCAAGGCGCGTTGTCTGGAAGCCAACCTCATTTCCGCCGAGCAAGCCGCTGCCTTTGCGACATCCTGAAAGGGGAGGTGGGTGTCGTGACGCAAACGGCTTTGACGCTGGAAGACATCCTTCGCGTCGCCTTGCAACGCAATTGCTCCGATGTGCACCTGAAGGCGGGAGCACCTCCCATGTTCCGCCTTTATGGCGAACTTTACAAAGCCAACAGCCCTCCCTTGACACCTGAAGAAGTCCGTCGCCTCGCCTATAGCGTGCTCACGCCCGAACAAATTGACCAATTTGAGCGCCGCAAAGAGTTGGACTTCGCCTTCACGACCGTGGACGGGGCAAGGGTGCGGGCAAACTTGGCTTGGCAACGGGGCAATGTCTCCGCCTTCTACCGCATCATCCCGCCCCGCATCCCCACCTTTGAGGAGTTGGGCTTGCCCCCTGTCGTCCGCCAATTTTGTGAGCGCCCTCGTGGCATCGTTTTGGTCACTGGTCCCGCTGGTTCGGGCAAGACGACGACTTTGGCGTCCATGATTGACTACATCAACCAACGCTTCCCCTTGCACATCATCACGGTGGAAGACCCCATTGAGTTCGTCCACACCGACAAGATGGCGCTGATCAACCAACGGGAGGTCGGACGGGACACTCACTCTTTTGCCAACGCCCTCAAATACGCCTTGCGGGAAGACCCTGATGTTATCCTCATCGGCGAGATGCGGGATTTGGAGACGATTGCGTTGGCGATCACCGCAGCGGAGACGGGACACTTGGTCTTTGCGACTTTGCACACCATTGATGCCCCCCAAACCATTGACCGCATCATTGATGTCTTCCCGACCCACCAGCAGCAACAAATTCGGATGCAGTTGTCCGTCAGCCTCGTCGGGGTCATCTCGCAACGATTGCTGCGGCGAGCCGACGGGAAGGGAATGGTGGCAGCCTTTGAAGTGCTGGTCGGCACCAGCGCCGCACGGGCATTGATTCGGGAGGGCAAAACCTTCCAATTGCCATCAGTCATCCAAACGGGTTTGCGGCAGGGCATGATGACGCTGGAGCAAAGCCTCGCCCAATTGGTCTTGCAGGGCTTGGTGACTTTGGACGATGCTATAGCGGAAGCCAACAACCCCGACTACTTGCAAGAGTTGGTCCAGGCAGGCAAGAAGGGAGTGGCATCGCCATGAGGCAAGATCGGTTTTTTCTGGCGGCGGGAAATTAGCCGCTGGCTGCTTCAGGGCGGAAGTGTTCTTGCCGCCCTTGCCCTTGCCTACCTGATTTGGGGCGGACTGAAAGGCTTTTTCACCAACCCCACCGATCCTGCCCGCGTCAGCACGGTCGCCAACACCCTCGGCTACTTCCTCTATTGCTGCGGGTGGGCAATCGCCTTGGGGTTGGTCGGTTACCTTTGGGAATGGCGTCCTATTGGGACGGTCATGTTGTTTGGAGGAGCCCTCGCTTGGTTCGTAACTCCATTCCTCTTCGCCGCTATCGCTGGAGCCAACACAGGATTGGTCATGCAAGGCGCTTACGCCATGCGCAGCCTTTTAACGCCTTTTTTGCTGACGGGCTTAGGGCACGCCGTTTGGGCGTTCATTGACTATTGGCGCTACGGACCGACTTTGCGTTGGCGAATTGGCAAGGACGCCCAGTTGGTCGTTCAAATGCGGCAGGTAGAAAAGAAAGTGCCCCGCCGTCGCCCCCTCCTCACCCCCCTCTCGCCTTGTTGGAAATTGCCTGTCGTGGAGCGGATGATGTGCGAGCATTGCCCTGTCAAACAACGGCGACGCCCTTGCTGGAAATTGAAAGGCGGTTGCCAATGCAACGCCGCCGTCGTGGACGCCTTGATGGCGGGGCTTTCGGAAAAAGCGGGCATGAAGGTGGAATCTCTGGCGACGGGCGTTTTGCTGGGATGGCAAAAAGGACAGCGCCCTCCCTGCCACCGCTGCCCTATTTACCTGATGCACCAGCAAGTCAAATACGATTGGCTCGCCCCCATCACTTTCTTTGCCCCGCCCGTTTTGCTCGTCCTCTTTTGGCAACAATATCAGGCGTTGTATGTCGGGGCGGTTCATTGGCTCAACGACCTCTGGATGAAAATTGCCTTCACACCCCCGCAAACTTTTGACCCTCTGGGTTTGAACAACACGACGATGATGGTCTATGTGGGCGTTTTGCTTTGCGTCATCCTGATGGTTTACGGATTGCGTTGGGTGGAATTCGCCATCTTCCGCCTCTTCCTTTGACCATCATTGCGTTATACTTAAGCGCGCCGATGGGCGGTTAGCTCAGGGGCAGAGCGCTTGCTTCACGAGCAAGAGGTCGCAGGTTCAAATCCTGCACCGCCCACCAATTTTTACCGCGATTTTGGGCTTCCTCGCCTTCATTTTCAGGCATCTCTCCCTTTACCTTCCAAGCCCCGAAGTGACCGCTTGCCTGATTGGGCGTCAACCCCCATTTGCCCCTCACCCACATCTTTCCGACTATCCCACTCCCGAAAGGGCTGCCAACCCAAGACCCCTTCGGAGATAAAGAGCGGGTCGCTCAAGCGATAGTATGGTTGCGAAAAGAAGATTGGCAAAAACGAATACAAAGGCGCCTGGGATGGGTTTTGGGGTTGCAAGCAAAGGCAATAAAGAAGGCTTTTGAGGTTTTGTGGAAATTTCTCAGGGAAACGAACGCAAGACCGATGTTCGGGCGGGATTTTTATTTTAGCATTGGTTCGCTAAGCAATGGAAGAACCCCCTGTCCAACCGAGTTTCTACCGCTTGGATGACCCCTTCCGTGCCTTCGCTTTATCGCGCCCACACCGCACTGCCCGCAAGCGGGAAAAACCCGCCCGCCCTTCACCCTGCTTGCCCGCTACGCTCTGGCGCTCAGTCTGTTCCCTTTGTGAGGGGCGTCTCTGAGCGCCGAAGTCAGGCAGCCGTGAAGTTAAATGACCTTCGCTGAATTTATTGCCTTGTTGGACGCGAAAGGTTGTAAGCCCCGCTAACTACCGAACGGTCAATGGCTTGCCCATTGTCCTGCCCACGATGACGCTAAGTCAAGTCTGTCAGTAACCGAAAACGATGGACGCATTCTCTTGCACTGCTTCGCGGGCTGCCCAGTTGACGCCGTTTGCGCCGCGTTGGCTATCAGCGTTGCCGACTTGTTTTTGCGTGAAAACAATGGCAGCGGAAAGCGAACCGAGCGCATCATTGCCGTTTATGATTACCACGACGCCAGCGGTCGCTTGCTTTTCCAAACCGTTCGCTACGAGCCGAAGCGGTTTGCTTATCGGCAACCTGACAACGGCAAATGGTGTTGGACGCTGGAAGGCATCCCCGCCCGTTGCCCCTTTACCGACTGCCTGAACTCCTTGCTGCTGACCGAAAGCAACCTGTCTTCGTCGTGGAAGGCGAGAAAGACGCCGATAATCTTTGGCGACACGGGTTGGTCGCGACGACAAACCCAAGGGGATAGGAGGCACGCTGAGCGGGAAAGAAAAGTCCAGCGAGTTGACCCCGCTACTTACCGCAGATTGGCGGTGCGGCTTAACCGTGCCCCGCACGGAACGAAATCGGCAGGGTGAGTTCGTTGTCCGAGAATATGACACCTTCTGCCCCAAAGTCTTAGCCGAATTGGGTCGGCTGGCAGACACCGTTGAAGACCACGCCATCACCTTTGTCATGCAGCGAAAGCGCGACGATGAGCAAGTAATGCGTTGCAAAACCCTTCATCGGCGCAACGGCATCCCCTTGAAGGTGCTGTCGCGCCTTTTGTGGCATCCCTCCTATCAGATGGGCTACCCTGTGAGACTTCGCACGGCGTCCAACATCACCCATCCGACCGTGCGCTTCAACAGCTATTGGCTGGATGTTCGCTTGCCGATGGAGCAAGGGCGCTACATCCGCTTATTGGCACGCTTCGTGCGCCAGTGGCGCAACGGTCAACGCCAAAACGAGACGCCGACACCCAAAGCCAAAGGTGCGCTGACGAACGGGACGCGCCCTGTCTCAACCGCTAAGCCGACGCCGACCAACGGGACGCGCCAAAAGCCCAAGGCACGCCCCAAGCCACCAAAGTCCAAGCCCGCGTGGCAGCAAGAGTGGGACGCACTATGGGAGAAAGTTGCCCAAGCGCTCTGGGGAAACGAACAAAGAGGTGACCAATGAATAGCGAATGCTGCCTGAAAATCCACAACTTGTCCACAACTTACCCACTTTCGCCCTCAAACCGCCCCAAACCGACCTTTTGCGCCCCCTTGCCCGCCCGCCAGAGTGTCAGAACGCAAAGGAAACAAGGGATTTTTCGCGCCGATACGAAAAACTTGAGGCGTGTGAGGGTAGCGGGCGCGCGCCGCAGTAGTGTGGGGAATAAGTGCTAATGTAAGGTGCGTCATTTTCACGAGTTTGGAGACGGGTGAGGCACTCGGGCGCTCAAGGGAAATTTGTGCGGGTCTCAGAGGCGGTCACGGCGACCCCCGACCTGCCAAGCGCCCGTGTATCCCCGCGTGCGTGCGCCCGCTCCATTGCGTCCAAACAGCAGTCTGCTTTCCCACCTGCATGGCGAAAATCAACGGCTACTGTTCTGGTTCTTCCCCCAACTCTTCCAACCCTTCTTCATCTTCCTTGGATGCAATGATTGCCTCTTCGGCGGCGATTTCTTCCGCGATCAGTTCCCACGCCGTATTCTCTGCCAGCCACCTCGGTGCCCCGTTCTTCAACATCTGGCGGACGATGTTCCACCACTTCTCCGCCAGGTCGTTCACGAAGTCCTCCAATGTCCCGTTCTCCTTCAGGTGCCGATACAGGTTCGGGCAACTCCGCACCGACTTCAGGATGTCGTAACTCTGGTAATACTTCGGGTTCTTCAACTCTGGGAACAGGTTCCACGAGTCGTCCTCGTTCTGGTTCGGCAAGTTCTGGAGGTCTTCGTTCTGGTTCGGCATGTTCGGTCTCCTCCGCTTGGCGCAATCAACGGCGGACTTTGCCAGCAGGCTCAAAAGATGGTGAAAGTTGCAATGGCGTTCCTTATCTTAGCGCTGACCTTTCCGACTGGTAAATTCTGCCAGCCAGTCACTTTGCAGGTTGTTTTGCCCACAGCGGTTTAGTGTCTTTGCCCTATCGCAACCGACTTCGGGGCACTTTCAGCAAGGGCGCAAGGCTGTCTATGGGGCTTCGTTCCCAATGCAAGCGCTGTAGGTCACTTCCCCACAAAGCCACATAGCGTTTGGTCACTTCGGCACTCGTATTGCCCTAAGAGCAGTTGCAGGCTGAAGGCGTCGCCACCTCGCAAAAGCCACATCCTTGCGAAGCCGTGCCGAAGCCCGTGAAAGGGCAAAGGGGTTAAGCCCGCGCGCCGTTGCCATTTTTTCCATCGGTCTTGCCCTTGTCGCTTGCTTATCGGGCGCCCATCGTCGGTCAGGAAAAGGAAACTGTCTGGCGAAAGCGCCCTAAAGCGGGTCAGGCAAGCCGTTAGGTAGCGAGAAAGGAGTTGGCTTGTCAGCGTCCCGAAGAAAATCATCCGCTCCTTGTTGCCTTTCCCTTTCACCTTCCCGCAGCGGGAAAGAAGGTCAAGGTCACAAAGGCGCAAAGAGAGGAGTTCCGAAAGGCGGGCGCCGCTGTCAAAGGCGAGGCAAAACAAAGTGGCGTCCCGAAGGTCGGCGAAACGGGAAAGGGCTTGGAAGGTTTTGGCGAGATGGTCTTCGCTGACCGTTTTGGGCAAGGGTTCGTTGACTTTGGGGGGGCGTGACCTTCGTGATAGGATTGTCGGCGCGCAAGTTTTTCTTTGGCGAGCCAGCGGAAGAAGGCACGAAGGGCTGGGAATTTGGTGGGCACGGTGATGGGGCGGTCTTTGCGGGAGAGCCACCAAAGGAAGGCTTGCAGGTGGTCGGGTGGGCAAGTATAAGGGGAAGGGCAAGGAAGTTGGTGTTCGTCGGGAAAAGGAAAGCCACGCAAGCCTTTTGACGAAGGGATTGTCAAGACAGATGCGGGAGAAGGCAAGGAGAAAAGGCGAAAAAGAGTTGGTGCCGCGGGCGGGATTTGAACCCGCACGGGCTCTACGCCCACTGGCTCCTGAGGCCAGCGCGTCTGCCAAGTTCCGCCACCGCGGCGAAAGGCGTGATTAATTTTGGGGGTTGTTCATCCGATTGTCAAGCAGGGACGCTCGCAAGGGGGAAGGGCAAGTGACGACCCTTCGGAAATTCGCCCTCCTCTTTAGCCTTTTCTGGCTTTTGGGGAGTGCCGTCGTCGGTTGGCAAGTGGCGCTGGAAACCCGACAGGGCTGGCTGGGCACCCTCGTCGCCGCCCTGATAGGGTCGGCAGGGCTATTTGCCACCACCGTTATCTTACTGCTCCGCCAGATGGCGATGGCAGCGTCCCAACGGGAACGCTTGCAGGAATTGACACAGGAATGGCAAGCGACCCAGCACTCCCTGCAACAATTGCTCCGCCAGCGCGACCAACTGGGTTTGCTGGTGCGGTTGATGCAGCGGTTTGTTAGCGCCGCCCATCAGAGGGAAATCTTGACGGTGTTGTTGAGTGAGTTGGGGCTCTTTTTCCGCGCCGAAATCGCTGAAGGCATCCTGTTCAACGAACCCATCCTTTACGGCCTTTGGCATCGGCGGGAAGGGCAAGTGTCGGTGCGGGAGGGGCAAACCGAAGAAATCCGCCAAAACTGCCCTTGGGCAGACCCCAACGGTTTCCGCAACGCATCGCCGCAGGAAGCCGTCGTCCCTGTCCTTTCCGACGGACAAGTGATGGCACTCTTGCGGCTGGTTCGCTCCATTCCCTTTGAGCCTGATGACCGACAGTTCTTGGAGGTGATCGCCGCTCAAGTTTCTTTGGCGCTAAGCCGCATCAAGTTCATCGCCACCCTTCAGACCCTTTCCGTCACCGATGCCTTGACAGGTATCGCTAACCGACGCCATTGGGATTGGCGCCTCGCCGAAGAGATTGCTCGCGCCCAGCGCTACCGCTACCCTGTCGCCGTCCTGATGGTGGACATTGACCATTTCAAGCGGGTTAACGACACGCACGGGCATCAGGTCGGGGATGAAGTCCTTCGGCAGGTCGCCGAGCGACTGCGGAGCACTTTGCGGCGCACCGATTTCCTTGCCCGATATGGGGGGGAAGAGTTTGGCATCATCGCGCCCCAAACGGCGTTGGAAGCGGCGAAAGTCCTCGCCGAACGGTTGCGTCGGGCTATCGCCCGCGAGCCAATTCAAGTCAACAACGAGTTATCCATCCCCTTGACCATCAGCGTCGGGGTTGCGGTTTTCCCCGACCATGCGCAAAATGAGAGTGACTTGGTGGCAGCCGCTGATGCCGCCCTTTACCGAGCCAAGCAGGATGGGCGCAATTGCGTGCGGGTCGCAGAAGCGCCGATTGCCTAAGGAGGCGAGCACCATGCCGTTCGGATTGGGTGTGCCTGAGTTACTGATCATCGGGGGCATTGTCGTCTTGCTCTTTGGCGCCAAAAAAGTCCCCGAATTCTTCGGCTCACTGGGCAAGGGCATCAAGGAGTTCAAGAAGGCGATGCGTGAGGACGAGGAAGAAAGCAGCCAACCGTCCGCTGAGGAAGCGCCGAAGGGCAAATCCGCCAAAACGGAGTGAGCCGACAAGGTTCGGAGGTTGGTGAAAGGGTGCGGTGGGAGATTGACGCTAAGACGCGCTTGATTGCCCTCATCGGCGATCCCGTTGAGCATTCCCTCACACCTCGCATCCAAAATGCGGCGCTGCAACGCTTGGGCGTCAATGTCCGCAACCTCGCTTTTCGTGTCACCCCTGAAAACTTGCGGGATGCCTTGCAAGGTTTCAAAGCCATCGGGGCGTTGGGCGTGATGGTCACCATGCCGCACAAGGAAGCCGCTTTCCGCCTCGCCGATGACGCCGATGAGTTCGCTCAATTGATGGGCAGCGCCAATTTGCTCGTCCTGCGCCCCGATGAAAACGGCAAAGTGCGCGCCACTGCTTATAGCACGGACGGTTACGCCGCCAGCCGAAGCCTGAAGGAAGCGGGGATTGATTTGCGGGGCAAGCGCATCGCCCTCATCGGCACGGGCGGAGCGGGGCGGGCATTGGCGTTTCAGTTCGCTTTGGACGGCGCCGCCGAATTGCGCCTCTTCAATCGCACCCCTGAGCGCGCCCGACGATTAGCCCAAGAGTTGCGGCGCAAACTGAAATTCACGGCGGTCAGCGTTTTCCCCCACGAGCCTCAAACCCTAAAAGAGCAACTGAGCGATTGCGATTTGCTTGTCAATGCCACCTCCGTCGGAATGCATCCCAACGAAGACGAAACGCCCGTGCCTGCTGATGCCCTGCATCGGGACTTGACGGTTTTGGATATCGTTTACAACCCCGTTCAAACCCGCTTGCTTCGGGAGGCGAAACGGAAGGGTTGTCGCGTCATAGATGGCGTGCCGATGCTCGTCTACACCAACGAACGCGCCTTAGCCTTGTGCCTCGGCATCTTCGTCCCGTCGGAGTTGGTGACGCTGATGAAACGGGTTTGCTATCGGGCTTTAGGCGCCCGCCCTGCGGGTCAACTTGACCGCCTTTCCCTTCGCCTTGCGCGCCCACAAAATTAAACGGCAGGTCGGCGACGACTTGTTGGAGTGGCTATTAGCCACGACAAAAGTGGCTATCAACCGCGACGAGGGTGGCGAACAGCCAAAAAGGAGGTGCGTGTTATGACGATGGTGGCATCTACGGTGGAGGCGCTCCTTTCGCAAGAGCGCGTCATTGAACCGCCCCCTGAATTCCGCGAGCGTGCTGTTGTGCGTGACCCCGCTATCTATGACGAAGCTGCCCGCGACTTTGAAGCCTTCTGGGCGCGGGTCGCCGAAGAGATGGTCACTTGGTTCCGCAAGTGGGACAAGGTGTTGGAATGGACGCCCCCGCAGCCAGGCACTCAACCGCCTTGGGTGAAATGGTTCGTCGGCGGAAAACTCAATGTCTGCTACAACTGTGTTGACCGCCATGTCCAAACTTGGCGGCGAACAAAAGCAGCCATCATCTGGGAAGGTGAACCTGGCGACGAGCGGGTGTTGACATATCAAGACCTTCACCGCGAAGTCCAGAAGTTCGCCAATGTCCTCAAATCCCTGGGCGTCAAGAAGGGCGACCGAGTGACGATTTACCTGCCGATGATTCCCGAATTGCCCATCGCCATGTTAGCGTGCGCCCGCATCGGTGCGATCCACAGCGTCGTCTTTGGCGGCTTCTCAGCGGAATCGCTGCGCGACCGCATCAATGACTCGCAAAGCAAAATCCTCATCACCGCCGATGGCGGTTGGCGGCGAGGCAACATCGTCCCGCTCAAACGCAACGCCGACGAAGCCTTGAAGGATTGCCCGACCGTTGAAAAAGTCATCGTTGTCCATCGGGGCGTGATGGATGCCACCCATGTGCCGATGGTGGAAGGGCGCGACCTTTGGTGGCATCGTTTGATGGAAAAAGCGCCCCTTGATTGCCCTTGCGAGGAAATGGACAGTGAAGACCCGCTCTACATCCTCTACACCAGCGGGACGACGGGCAAGCCGAAAGGGCAACTGCATGTGCAAGGCGGTTACCTCGTCGGCGTCACCGCCACGACCAAGTGGGTCTTTGACCTGCGTGACGAAGACATCTATTGGTGCACTGCCGACATCGGTTGGGTGACAGGGCACAGTTACATCGTCTATGGTCCGCTCGCCAATGGAGCGACCGTCGTCATGTATGAAGGCGCGCCCGATTACCCTGACCGAGACCGATGGTGGGCGATCGTGGAGAAGTATCGCGTCAACATCCTTTACACCGCTCCGACTGCCATCCGCACCTTCATCAAGTGGGGCGAGGAGTATCCCAAGCGCCACGATTTGTCATCGTTGCGCTTGTTGGGCACTGTGGGCGAACCCATCAACCCTGAAGCGTGGCTTTGGTATTGGGAGCATATCGGCGGCAAACGCTGCCCCGTCGTGGACACTTGGTGGCAGACGGAGACGGGTTGCATTGTCATCTCGCCACTGCCCGGCATCACGCCCCTGAAACCGGGCTCGGCGACCCGACCGCTCCCCGGCTTCTTCGCTGAAGTCGTGGACGAAAACGGAAATCCCTGCCCGCCCCGCGTGCAAGGTTACTTGGTGCTGACCAAGCCCTGGCCAGCGATGTCGCGCACCCTTTGGGGCGATCCTGAACGCTACATCCAAACCTACTGGGCTCGCTTCCCCGGCGTTTACTTCACAGGCGATGCATCTGTCAAGGACGATGATGGCTACTTCTGGCTGTTGGGGCGCGTGGATGATGTCCTCAATGTCGCTGGGCACCGCATTAGCACGATGGAGATGGAAAGCATCCTCGTTGAACATCCCGCCGTTGCGGAAGCAGCAGTCATCGGGCGTAGCGACGAAATCAAAGGGCAAGTCCCTGTCGCCTTTGTGACCATTCGGGAAGGCATCCCAACAAACGAGCATCTGGTGCAAGACCTGAAGGAATATGTCGCCAAGCGCATCGGTGCTATCGCACGACCTGCCGATATTTTCTTCACCGCCGAATTGCCCAAGACCCGTTCGGGCAAAATCATGCGCCGACTGCTGCGAGACATCGCTGAAGGGCGCGTCTTGGGCGACACGACGACCCTCGCCGACCCAACCGTTGTCCAGCAACTCAAGCAAATGTATGAAGAGCGCTACGGTGAAGGCAGTTAGTGAGACTTTCGTCACGCTTGACCCGTTGCGTTTTCAGAATTGCGCGTTATAATTGCAAGCGACGAATTTCGGGACAACGGCGTCCCGACAGATTTGACCGCAGTGACGGCGGTCTGTCGGGGCGCCGTTTCGTTTTTTAGGCGTGATGCGTGAAGCGTGAAGCGCGAAGTTGTGTCGTTACGAATTACGC
>Ga0079996_115996_pt2 | contig 65544 bp, 47 predicted proteins | sample PerSpoAPS_AMetaG_FD_69199 | JGI IMG/M metagenome (GOLD analysis project Ga0079996, IMG submission 69199) | Thermal spring microbial communities from Yellowstone National Park, Wyoming, USA - Perpetual Spouter A (PS_A) MetaG (SPADES assembly)... | ecosystem: Environmental > Aquatic > Thermal... | reverse complement strand
GTGGGAACCTATTGACCTTGGAGGGCATTTTTGCTTTGAGCTTGATTTTAAGCCAAGTTTTTTCAAATGTTCCTCTTACCATGCTTTTTCTACCTATGATTGAGGGAGCTTCGGAAATTCAGCTTATGGCTCTTGCAGCTGGAAGCACCATAGCAGGAAATTTATTTATACTTGGAGCTGCAAGCAATGTTATAATAATTCAAGGAGCTGAAAAGAGAGAAGGAGAAACAATTACATTTTTTGAATTTGCAAGGGCAGGAATTCCACTAACAATGATAAATTCTTTGGTATACTACATTTTTTTAGTAGCTTGTTGTTAAAATGAAAGTTGGTAAAACAAAAATTCTGTGATTTCAAATTTCATATCATTTCAAAGTATTGATATGGTGTTTTTTGACCCTCCAAAACTTCTCCCAATTGATAATTAAAAATCATCAATGTTGACAAAAAATATTCCTTCGGGTTGTTGCCAAATTAATCCATACTTCGTGAAAATGCCATAAGTTCCTTCGTGAATTATCCTGAAATCTTTGAAATCTAATGTCTCATCTCCAGAAGAAATCGCTACTTTACCACCCTTTATCCATGTCACATATATCTTATTACCTATAACAACTATCTCTGGCTTCTCTGATTTTATCCCCGGACTTTTTGATATATTCCTGATTTTGAATTTTTTGGCATTTTCTGCCCCAAAATCCGGCATTCCTGAGTAATCGTATGTGATAACCTTTCCATCGGGAAGTTTTAATGTTGACGCCCCAACAAGAATTGGAGCTTGCAGTATAAGAACCTCATGTTCTCCCTCTATAACTCTTTCAAAAGCCAAATAGAAATTTTTTGTATCAGTTGCGCAAGAAACATATTTTACATCAGAAAGATACGCTGGAATATAAAATGGTTCTAACTCCCTATCAGAAAACTGAGGATATGAGCGTAAAATATTAATTACATCCAAAAGCTGGCGCTTAAACTGAAAGACCTTCACTCTGTATCCGAACCCATCGCTCCATACAGCATAAAAGTTTCCTCCTCCACCGCATATTCTTGGATGTATCTCAAATGGTATTTGTAAATAACAGGACTCGCAATAGGTATAAGTCATAATTTCTGAAAATGTTTCCCCAGAATCTTTTGAATATGAGCACTTTACTCTTGCATCTCTAACCCCCTTGTTGTAATAGCAAATCATAACTTCTCCTTTGTCTGCAAATATATCTGGGAAATAACCATTATCAAAACTTGCTTTGAACTTAAAAGATTTGGAATCTAATTTATATTTCCCATAGTAAAATCCAGAGCCAGCGCTTGCAACAGAATGCAGAATATCACCATCTAAATCTATTCTTATAGATGCCTGTCCAAAATAGATAGTCTTTAATTCACGATTTACCATTACTATTGCCTCGGAATTTACAAGGTCATTCCATGCAACTATCAATCCATCAGAATCATCAACATCAAATGGAACTTCTGAATACACATTGGTTATAGATGAGGCAGAAAAGACATACACTGCATCAGTGACATATCCACCATATCCATCAGTGCAAATAAGAGTGTGCTTAAATTTTCCTGATGTTGTAGGTGAAAATGGGAATTCTCCGGGAATTTGTATTTTGAAATCACTTACACCATCGGAGTAAAAATCAACAGAACAAATTACTTTATCTCCGTCTGGGTCGTATCCATCAACTTTTATTTTCAAACTCTCTCCCGGGGTTGTCACATAGTTTTTATTAGTAGATATATATGGGGTGTTATTTTCTGGGAAAACTTTGATGGTAGTGTAAGATTTTGCTATGCTTTTGCCTGTCACAAGTGTAGCTGATACAACAAAAACAGTCTCTTCTGAGACTTTATATGTATGTTCAACATAGGGAACGGTTGTTTTTTCTGAAGAACCATCTCCAAAATCCCAAATGATTTCAAATTTGTCAGAATATGCAATTGAGGCATAAAATTTGACAGAAAGAGGACTTTTTCCTTCGGTAGGATAAGCATAAATAAAGATAGAAGATCTTTCAATTTCAATTACTCTTTCCTTGCAGTAAAAAGTAAAAAACAACAAAATACTTAAAAAAGTAAGCGAAAATTTCTTATTCGTATTGCAATTTAACATCAATTTCAAACTCATTCTAATCGTTTCTAAATTAATCTATTTTTCTAAAACTTCAATGCGCTGGTAAACTCCCGAAATAAGGTCACAGCCCAATTCTTCAGCCGGCATATTTGGTCTCCAATATCTATTACGGCAATAGCAAGGAGGAAGAATTGGGCACACTTCATAATAAGAAGATGCAGGATATAAGCGAGGTTTATAAACGAAAATAATAGGAATGTCCATGTATTCTCTTTCTAAGATAATAAAGTCCCAATCTGTGTAGGAGGGAGGGGGATATTCATCTATCCATTTGAAAAATTGAGCGTAAATATAGATGTATAAATTTCCATCTTTATAATAAATTTTTTCTACAAAATTGTGATCTCCTCTATAATCCCAATCGTTATATAAGCCTATGGCAAGTATAAACTTTTTTGAAAAATCAACCTTTATCTCATCTCCGGAAGAACATATCAGCTGATTTTCCGTTGTTATTTTATAGTAAAGAATTGTAACTCGAGTCGGGTAAATAATATCTTTGAATTCCGGAGTTTCACATATTACATTCCGTAAAATTACTCTTAGTTCTTTTGGAAATTTTGCTTCCATGTAAGTAGGACATGGGGTCATATAAGTATAAATGTATGTAGATGAAAATTGATAATTGTTAGGAAATGTTAAAGGGCAGATATATTCCGCTTGTATTTTTCTGTCATCATCAACTTTTCCGTCGCAATCATTATCTATTCCATCTTGCTCATCTTGTAAATCAAGAACCCCCGGATTTATTTTTGGATTTTTATCATCACAATCTCCTGAAAGAGTTGTGATGCTCCCAGAGAATTTAAATGTTACTCCTTCGGGGAAAAATGTTATTCCTTCGGGAAATTTAGAATCACATATTAAAACTCCTTCTGGAACACCATATCCATCTCCATCATTATCAGAATAAATCCCAAAACAATCCAAACAAACTTCATTTGAGAATCCGGAATCACCTCCTAAACCATAAGATATAACGCGGTAGCAATGTTTTCCCTCTTCCTTTTCCCCAACTTCAAAAGATGTAACAGAAGAAGGAGAAATCCATATCGCCACAAACTTATCTTTAACATTCTTTAAAATCTTAAAACCGATTTCTCTATCTTCGCCATTTTTATTTTCCTTTTCATTATTATTATCTTCCTTTTTCTGCCATTCTAATCTTATCTTATTACTACTATTACCGTCAATAATTTGAAGTTTTAGGTTTGAGGGAGAAGGTGGAGGAGGTATTTCTTGTTCTACTTTGGAAATTTCAGCACAAGCTTTTCCTAATTCTATTTCTCCCCCCTTACCAGATTTTGCTTTCACCTCCCAGCAATACTTTTTCCCAGGTTTCACATCACCATCGGGATAAAAAGTAATTGAAGATGGGAACAAAGCGAGAAGTTCTTTTCCACCGTCTATTACTCTTGAGACCTCGTATGAATCCACTTTTTCTTTTCCTTCCCATTTGATAAAAACAAGTTTTGATGATAAAAATTCTAATTCTATTCCCTCTTCATATATTATTTTTATTTTATCTTCTCCCTCCTTTGTTTTCTCCATTTTATCTTCTCCCGTCTCTATCTTCTCTTCATTTAGATTGTGTGTTGCTTTATTTTCTTGAAATTCTCCTACTTTTTGGATTTTGTTTTCTCGTTTCTCCTCTTTACATAAAAGTAAGAGAAACAGAAGAGAAAAAATAGAAAAGAATTTTTTTATTCTTGTTTCCTTTACCATAGATAAAACGCCTCCTTTAATCTAAAAAATCTAAAATTCATACTTATATTTTAAATCATCATTTAAACTCAGTTGCAGGTTGGATAAGCTTCACATTTGCCAGTTGATGGATTAAAGCTTCCGCCAGCGCAAGTCGGATTTCGCTTACACAAACGTGAAGCAGGATCATCAAGAGGACATGTCCATCCACACTCTATACCATCATCATCACACGATACCTCTGTCCATCCAGAAGGGCAACTATTTATGCTACTGCACCAGGTATTACAACCTCCGTTAATTCTGTAATAGCACGTTTTATCTTCTGAGCTGTACCAACACCTACTCTTAGCTCTTTCATTACAGCTTTTACCAATATAACCAGAACAGCCATCGCAATCGCTATCGTTTGGTTCTCTCTCACATTTTCCAGTTGATGTATTTAATGTATATCCACTTGGGCATTTTGTTGGGGGGCAAATTGACGAGTTAGAATCATCACAATCAACGCATGCGCGACAACCATCGCCATCATTATCTGCCTCCCAGCTTGGAATTACTCCATCACAGTTATCATCAATCCCATTACATATTTCAGGTGCTCCAGGATGTATAGATGAAATTAAATCATTGCAATCTCCCGCACATATGCGCCAACCGTCTCCATCTAAATCTAATTCATTCCAAGGTACTACGCCATCACAATTATCATCTATACCATTGCAAGATTCTGGTGCTCCCGGATGTATTTGATCGTTATAGTCTTTGCAATCATTATTGGCAGTAACATATCCTGGGGGACCCGGGGGACACGCCTCTATAGGTGAGTGACCGATGCACCACCACACACAAAAGGTCCAAAATGATTCGCAACAGTATAAATAGTCGCCAGTTCTTCCATATCCATCACCATCATCATCATACCAGTATGTGACTTTCACTCCTTCGTCTATTTGTCCATTGCAGTTATTATCTTTACCATCGCATACCTCTGGATTTCCTGGAAATTTTGCAGAATCCTTATCATCACAATCTCCTTGGCAAATTCTATATCCATCTCCATCTTCATCCTTTTCGTTTGTGATATCCCCATCACAGTTATCATCCTTTCCATTGCAAATTTCAACTGCATCGGGATGAACGGAACTATCTGAATCATCACAATCTAAGTCATTTGCCACATATCCTTGTGGTTGAGAAGGAGCGAAAACTAACTCATTAGGATCACCATAGCCGTCGCCATCTGCGTCTTTATAAAATGCAACAAGTATTTGAACTTGTCCCTCAACATATTGTGACCAAAGACCAGTCGTATCTTTTACTCTATATCTTACTGTGTATATTCCTGGTGAATTATAAGTATGAGATGTTTCTTTACATACTCCCAGTTCACATACTCCCAAAGTTTCGCACACTCTTAGTGCTTCCTCCGTTATTGAGCCTATAGTAGGATTCGTTCCATCTCCAAAATCCCACTCACATTCTTCGATTAAATCTCCATCTTGTTCATAGAAGCTTCCTTTAAAATCTACTTTTACACCTCCACTGGGGAATTTTAAGAAATAAAAAGGAAGTATCTTTTCCCCCACTGCACAAATTTGGCCAATGCTGGGATCCGGATCTGGATAACATATAGTAAAATTAGCAGTTGGTGGATTATCAGGAACACTCACATCAAAAAATGGTAATCTAGTTCCATCAAGTGAAAATGTGTTTCCATTTGCTCTTATTGTATAAAAGAACCTTATTGTTTTTGTATTATGGTCAATAAACCTTCTGAATCTCCGATTCTTTATATATATACTTGGCCGAACTTTCTCCGCTCTCAAGTTGCTGAGGTTCCATAAACCCCTTAGCTGCGGAACACCAGTTCTTGATAAAATAAACATATCATCTCCGCATAGTTGATCCCCTTGCCATGGGCAGTTTGAGTTTGGTGTAACTATTAGATCATAATTTGCAGACTCCCCAGGAAATGCATAAAAAATAGGAGATATTATACCTATCATAGATGAACCCTCTATTCTATCCAGCATAATGGAAGGTGTTCTACTTATTTCTGCAAGATATGCTGAGGCTATGGTTCCAAGTCTTATTTCATCCATTAAATCTTGATTTTCTATTGTATCGGTGGCACAATCCAGAAAAGCATTGAAGAATGACTCTATGCTAGAATAACCCGCACCCACAGATCTTATAGCACACTCTGCAAGCTTATCAACTATATCACCGTACCTATTTCTTAAACGCCAAAGAAATGAATACCAAAGACCTCCATTATAATGTGACTCATTTATAAGGTCAGATCGCAGAAAAGTTCTGTTATTTATAGCATTATCAAAAGTATAATTATTAGGATTTGCTCCTAATATATTAGCCCAATCTCTTATTGAAACTGCATAGATTTGCCTTTTGTATAAATTGACCATAACATCAGCAAAGTAATCTGCAATACCCTCTGTAAGACTTCTATAAAGATCTCCCCATCTTTCTTTTTCACATTTTACCACATGGCAGTGGTGAGCATGTGAATATTCGTGGAAAACAACGAAAGGAGTTCTTGAAGCAAGAAATCTACAAAGAGTTATGTTATAACTAACATCCGCCAAAAATGGATCTCCAGGGGAAAAACCAGCATTTTGGCATTTTCCATATGCACATATGTTTTTTGGCGGCCAACTTCGTTGTGGTTCTGTGTATCTTCTGTAATCTACATAAAGAGTTTCTATAATTGTTTGAGTGGCTCTATCCCCGAATCTTGAAGCATCGTCGAAAAATCTCCCTGCCATAGTTGCCCAGAAATATGCTGAAGCCATTTCAAATTCATGCGGATTCATAACAGGGTCATAACAGAAATCTCTATCTGGTTCATTTATTACCGGAGGAGGTTGGCATGTCCTTCCCGGACACAACTCATCGCACCGGGAACAACAGTAGTCTTTAGGATCTGAAAATATACAGCCCAGTAGTGTAAAAACGCCAATAGTGCACTCTTGACTATAAGAAATACATTGATTACAGTAAACTGGTCCTTCATAAGTGAGATCAGCATCTGTTACTCGTCTTACATATTTCCCAGATAAATTTTGACCGGTAACATCTGGAAATCCAACTCGGCTAACACTACTCGTAGGACAAGCCGTCATGTTGTCTGGTTCACGTTGGAATTGCTGTTCAGCTGTACATATACATCCACACCAATCAGTACATGGGGGAAGCTCCGAGAAGATGAGGTCAGAAATTTCCACAAGACTTCCATCAAAAGCATCAATCCATACCCAAAACCTTCTTGCAATAGTAAGAATGAGAATTTTGTACGCCAAGTGTAAAATCCCATTTTTATCCCTTATTATTGTCAAGTAATATATTGGAGGAGCAAATTGTAATTCTTCCGGTTGCAGTGAAAATAATGAAAAAATACGAGACAAAACATCTCTTGGGCTTAACTTAGGTATTGTTGGAAAAGTTTCAGGAATAACATAATATTCTCCGAATATCGATCTAGGATTTCCTTCTGAATTAGTCCTCACAATAAGTTCGGTTTCCACTGGAATTCCTTTGAAAAACTGTTTAAACCTTATAAATGAAGCGTAACCTAAATTTTCAACTTCCTCTATTTTTAAATCTCCAAGATCTTCCTTGAAACCATAAACATCTTTAAGCTCGCTCAAAAAAGCTACTACTCCCTCTATTGTTCTTATGCCTTCATAAGATACTATTGTAAAATATGAAAAAACAAGGGCAGGGTTACCTGCCTTATCTTTTATCTTCACTCGAAGATTATGTGTATTTTCTGTAAGCTGTTCAGAAGGTGTAAAGTAAGCTCTGTTTTCCTCAACCCGAAATTTAGAAGTAATCTCCTCCCTATCCAAAAATATTCGGAAAGATTCTTTAAGAATCCCTGATGTTTCATCCCAGAATTCAATCAAAAAATATGGAGTTTTACTTTGTATCAAAGCTCCGTATTGAGGTGATGAAACAACTATAAAAGGAGGCACTGTATCTAATACAAGAGATGCTCTTTCTGTCCTCATCTCTCCTACCTTCTTTATCATTGTTCCACCATTTCCTAACTCATCCTCTCTTTCAACAAGAAGATAAACAGTGTAATAGTAAGCTCCGTCTGGTTGAATTTTACCTTCAAAATCCTTCCCATTCCATATTGTTTTCATGTTTTTTCTTACATAGTGACAAGCTTTACCTTGCTCAATAGGTTTTAAGTCCCAAGTAACGCAATCAAAAGGAGGCAAGATTTCTTCTTTGAATGAGGAAAATTCATTTATTAGCTTCCCTTTTTCATCATAGATAGAAAGCGACCATGTCAGAAAGTATCTTTTTACATCTCCTTTACCTTGTGATTGAAGTGCATCTGTATGCTTTACAAGAACTATAAAAGAAAACTCAACTTCATCAAGATGTCCATCACCATTTGGGGAGAAATAATCGGTTGATCTATCAAATTTTCTCAAACATACCTTTCCAGTTTCATCACAAACTGGGGATTGAAGTGGAGATGCAGTAATTGTTAGTGGTCTTGAAGGTGTGATTTTTACACCCTCAAAAAAATGGTTTGGAATAGGCTTTTTCTTCGTATACTTTCCTCCAAATACAGCAATGGGATTCCCAAGAACATCATTCCAGTCAGCTTTCCAATTACCTCCATTTTTTCTGTTAAATTCCTCAAAAGCTTTCATTTGATCTTTTGTTGGTTCCCCAGTAGAAGCATTATTGGAAATCACTGCAATAGATATCAGCAAAATAGAGGATAATATAACTCCGTAAAGATTTAGGCTCCCCCCCCAGCCTTTTTGCTATCTTTTAGCATTTTTCTTTCCACTTTCATAATTTAAAATATAATCATTTTTTGTTTTGTTGTGTTGAAATTTGAGCAGTCAAAAATTTAAAACTAACCTCTTTTTTTCTTTTTTGAATTTATTTGAAGTTTGCGTAAAGAGGTTTGTTTTTTGGAGCGGGTGACGGGACTCGAACCCGCGGCCCCTGCCATGGCAAGGCAGTGCTCTACCAACTGAGCTACACCCGCAATTGAATAAAATATTTTAATCAAAAGTATAAATTTTATCACTAAAACAAAAATTTCTCTTTTTATTTTTAGATTTTGCTTTTCAAACTCTTTCTTTTATTTCTTTGCCAAAAATTCCTTCTGGTCTCAAAGCTAAAAATATAAGTCCCACAAGAAAAACAAAAGCAGTTTTGTATTTTATAGAGACATAACCTCCAAATAAAGTTTCTGTTATTCCAACTATCAGAGAACCTATGATTGCACCAGGAGGAATATCAAGCCCACCTATGACTGCTCCTATAAAAGCCCTCAGGAACGGATCAAACATAAAAAACTGGTCAACAAAGTATAATGGAGCTATGAGAAAACCGGCTATTCCAGCTGTGAAAGTTGAAATTGCCCATGTGAAACCTATTATCCATCTTGTCCTTATTCCAAGTACCCTTGCCATATCTAAATTTTGAGATATAGCTCTCATAAATATTCCTACTTTTGTATGCATAACAATAAGGTAAAGAATTGCCATCAAAATTAAGCTTATTGAACTTGTTAAAATAAAGCTTTTTCTCATTTTAACTCCTAAAATTTGAGTTTCTCCTGTGAACGGAGAATTCAGAGCTTTTGGATCTGGTCCCCATATTGCGATTTCAACAGTTTGAATTAAAAATGAAATTCCAATTGTTATTATTGTAAGCCCAAGAGGAGAGACTCCTCTTTTTTGTCCTTCGTAGAGAATAAAAAAATATATAATGAAGGCAAGAACGCTGCTTATCAGCGAACCTATGAGTCCGTAAAGAATAAATTGGGAAGGAGTTATTATTTTATCTCCTATCAGAGATAGAGCTATAAAAGTTCCTAATGTGGCAAAATCTCCATGAGCGAAATTCAAAACCCGTGTTGTCCTATATATTAATACTATTCCCAAAGAAACTAAAGCATATATAAATCCTACTTCTATACCTAATATGAAGTAGCTCATCTTGTTCTTCCTTATCTATTTTATTTACTTTTTTTTTATTTTTTATTCGCTTATATTTTGTTTCATTTTTGTGTTTTTGTTTGTTTCTCTAGTTGTTTTTTTATTAATTTGTGTTTTGGAGGACTTTTTTCAGCAAGTTCGCGTCTCCTTCAATTTTTTCTATTTCTACTTTTAAGCTACCAAGAGTAAAATTTAGTTGCATTTTTACTGGGAAAGTTTTCTCTACATCTAACCAAATGATCCATTTACCTTTTGGTTTTATTGGTCCTTTTGTTTCAACATCGGCTTCAACTTCCACAACTCTTGTTTTAAAATTACCCAGTTCAGATTTTGCAATATCTTCACTAATTACTCTGAATGATATGTAGTAGTATTTATCTTCGTAGAACATTTTTATTGTGCCGTTTTCATATTTTATAGCTTCTCTATATAAAGTAATGCTTGCGGTGTGTGGATCTAAAAAATCATCTTGTGGATATTCTTTGAAATCTTCAATATTTTCATCTTTTTCTTTTTGACCATATAGAGTTTTTTTTACATATATTTTCCCATCTTTGAAAATGTAGAGTTGATCTCTTTTGAATCCGATTTCATCTTGATGGTAGAAGAACTTTTTAGGTTTGAGTTCTTTTTCATATATTATGGACCACCCGAAGTTAGAAATTCTTTTTACGATGTTACCAAAACTTGTAGTTCTTGCTATGCTTGATATTATAAGATTTTCTTTCTCTCGCCTATAACTTATACAAATCTGGGCTAACGGGAATATGATGAAGTATGCTTTGTAGCAGGTCGTAAGGTTATTTTGTTTTTGAACATTTGTTTCTGCTACGATGAGTAATATAGAAAATAAAAGCATTTCATTTGCTCCATTTTACAGTTCAAAAATCTGAAAAAATTCATTTTTATGTTCAGGTTCATTAAATTTAATAATTTAAGTTTTGTTTTTTTTATTACTTTTGATTTGAGATGATTTTTGGCTTTTGCAATTTTGACTTTTTATTATTTTTGATTTTCTGAAAATTTCTCAGAAAAGGAGGTAAGTATGTATGGCAAGGAAAAGACCAATAGGTATTGACTTGGGGACAACAAACTCGGTTATAGCTACGATGGAGGGAAGCGATATAAAAGTAATTCCTTCCGCCGAAGGTCCGACTACTGTTCCTTCTGTTGTTGCGTGGACTCGTGAGGGTGAAGTTATAGTTGGTATTCCCGCAAAGCGCCAAGCGATAGTAAATGCTGAAAATACAGTGTACTCAATAAAGAGGTTCATGGGAAGAAGTTTTGATGAAGCACAAGAAGAAGCTAAAAGAATGCCTTACAAAGTCGTAAGAGGACCTCACAACGATGCCAGAGTGTATATCCCAGCAGTGGGTAAGGAATTTTCTCCCCCAGAAATATCATCTTTCATTTTGAAAAAACTTGTGAAAGATGCAGAAGCTTATCTTGGAGAAAAAATAACCGATGTAGTTATTACCGTCCCTGCATACTTTAATGATGCCCAAAGGCAAGCTACAAAAGCAGCAGGTGAGATCGCAGGTTTGAATGTCCTAAGAATAATTAATGAGCCGACGGCAGCAGCACTTGCTTACGGATTTGAAAAGAAAAAGAAAGCGAGAGTTGCTATTTATGACCTTGGTGGAGGAACATTTGATATATCTGTTCTTGAAATAGGCGATGAGGTAATAGAAGTCAAATCAACAGGAGGTGATACTCATCTTGGTGGGGATGATTTTGATCAGGAAATAATAAACTGGCTCATAGAAGAATTCAAAAGAGAGACAGGAATTGATCTTTCAAAAGATAAGATGGCTCTGCAAAGACTAAAAGAGGCAGCAGAGAATGCGAAAAAAGAACTCTCTTCAAAACTTGAAACCGAAATAAATCTACCATTTATTGCTGCTGATGCAACCGGTCCAAAACACCTTGTAAGAAAGCTTACGCGTTCGCAGTTTGAAAGAATGATAGAAAAATATATAAACAGAACTATTGAAATTATAGATAGAGTAATAAGGGATGGTGGTTTCAAACCCAGAGATATAGACGAAGTCATACTTGTTGGTGGTTCCACAAGGATTCCGAAAATTCAAGAGGAATTGAAAAGTTTCTTTGGAAAGGAGCCGATGAGAGGAATAAATCCTGATGAGGTTGTTGCTGTCGGAGCCGCAGTTCAAGCTGGTATAATCTTGGGAACAGCAAAGGATATACTCTTACTTGATGTCATCCCGATATCTTTGGGAGTTGAAACTTATGGTGGTGTATTTACAAAAATAATAGAAAAGAATACGACTATTCCAATTAAGAAGTCGGAGATATTTACAACAGCCGAGGATAATCAAACTGTTGTCGAGATTCATGTGCTTCAAGGTGAAAGACCGCTTGCAAGAGATAACAGAAGCCTTGGTAGGTTTTATCTTGAGGGAATTCCGCCGGCTCCTCGTGGAGTACCAAAAATAGAAGTGACATTTGATGTGGATGTCAACGGAATACTTACAGTTTACGCAAAAGAGTTATCAACTGGAAAAGAAGCCTCGATAAGAATAGAAGGCTCAACAAACCTTACGAAAGAAGAAATTCAAAGGATGACAGAAGAAGCAAAAAGATATGAAGAAGAAGATAGAAGGAAGTTGGAATTGGTTCAGGAGAAAAATAAACTTGACAGTCTTGTATATCAGCTTGAAAAAACTATAAAAGAATTCAGAGATAAAATTCCTGCTGATTTGGTTTCTGATGCCGAAAGGGTAATCCAGCGTGGGAAGGAAGTTTTCAGGAATTCAAATGATATAAACGAAGTCAGAGGAATGATGAGGGATGTTGAGAATATAATAGCTCGCATATCTTCTCATATATATCAGCAGAATGTCGGAGGAGCACAAGCAGGAGGAGGCTATACTGGATACGCTGGTGGAAGTTCTTCGGGAGGAAGTTCGTCAGGAGAGGGACCGAGGGGAGACAGCGGTGGCTCATCTCCTGGAGATGTTGTTGATACAGATTGGAAAAAGTAAAATGAATTTAGGTTTTAAGTATTACTGTTATGACTAAAAGGTACGCAGGAACTTCGGTGAATGGTTCAAGAATTTCGGAAGATTCCAAACTTAGGAAGAAGGGGAAGAAAACGAGAGAGAAAATTATCAAAGTTGCTACAAAGCTCTTTGCGAAGTACGGCTTTGCTGGAACAAGTATGGATGACATAGCCGACCGAGTAGGCATAAGGAAAGCTTCTTTATATCATTATTTTTCAAGCAAACAAGAAATATACGAGGAGCTCATAGAAAGAGTTTTTTCAGAGGTAATAAGGATATTTCAGGTGTCTTTTTCATCGGGTGATATATTGAAGGATGCGGAAAACTTTGTAAGTAAAATAATGAATTTCATTCTGCAAAATGAAGACTATGTTAAGATACTTTTGAGAGAACTTTTAGACGAAAACTTACCTGTAAAGAAGTTTGCGTTAGAGTATGTGCCGAAAATTCTTTCTTTTGGTTCGGAGATATTAGAGAGAGGTAGAAAGGAAGGACTTTTTAAAGAAGATGTTGACCCGATTCAGCTATCAATAACTCTCACAGGAGCTATAATTATATATTTTGTTTTCAGACCTGTTATAGAACCATTCATAAAATCTCCTTTTAGTAAGAAAGCTATTGAAGATAGGGTAAAGCATATATCAGATGTTATGCTATATGGAATTTTATCCGATAGTTCCAAAAGGTTGGGAGGCAAATAAATATGGGAGCAGAGGCGGAATTTTTGAGGGAAGATGGAAGAAGGTCTGATCAGGTAAGAGAGTTGAAAATTGAGTTGAATTATATAAAGTGGGCGGAAGGTTCTTGCCTTGTATCATTAGGAGATACTCGCGTAATTTGTACTGCATCTTTGCTCAGTACGGTTCCTGCTTTCGCTAAGGAAAAAGGCATAGGTTGGATCTTTGCTGAGTACTCTATGCTCCCAAGATCTGTTGATGTGAGGACTTCCCGTGTTCAAAGCGGAAGATCATTTGAGATTCAGAGGATAATAGGGAGGTCATTAAGAGCAGTATGCGACCTTAAATTGCTTCAAGAAAGAGTAGTGGCAATAGATTGCGATGTTATTCAGGCGGATGGAAGTACTCGTTGCGCTTCAATAATAGGAGGTTTTGTTTCTCTCTTCCTTGCTCTCCATAGGCTCTGGAAAGATGGCGTTTTTATTACATTCCCAATAAATCAGTTCGTATCTGCTGTTTCTTGTGGAGTTGTGAATGGATTAAAGATGGTAGACCTAACATACAAAGAGGATTCATCTGCTGAGTGTGATATAACTGTTATTTCAACTAGCAGAGGCTATTTGGTTGAGGTTCATGGAGGGGTTGAAAATGGCGGATTGATAACAAAAAAAGATTTTGACGAACTTGTTGAGATGGGGATTTCTGCAAATATGAAATTTATTGATATACAGAAGAAGGTTCTTGAATCATACATCAAGGAACTGAAACTAAATTTTTAGTTTGAGACTTGGTTTAAATTTCTATTTTTTCAATTTTAAGATTTCAGGTGTTCGGATCCAAATGGGAAAATCGTTTCTTTTATGACTTGAACATCATGAACATGAGACTCCTTGTATCCTGCTTCTGTTATTCTTATTATTTTTGCTTTTTTCCTTGCGTCTTGTATATTTTTCCCGCCTATGTATCCAAAAGATGCTTTGATAGCTTTTTCTATGGTGGAGAGTATAAATTTGACAGGTCCCTTGTATGGAACGAGACCGACAACTCCTTCTGGTAATATGGCGTCTCCTGTAAGATACCTTGACCTTACTCCTTTTTTCATTCCATCTTTTATAGCGTCTTCGGAACCCATTCCTCTATATATTTTGTAAGGTCTGCCGTCTCTGATTACTTTTTCTCCTGGGGCTTCTTCTGTGCCTGCAAGCATATTTCCGAGCATAACAGAATCTGCTCCTACGACCAGAGCTTTTGCTATGTCTCCTGGGTATCTTATTCCACCGTCTGCTATTATTGGTATGTCTAAGCCAAGTTCTTCAATAGCTCTTTTACATTCTATTATGGCTGAAATTTGGGGGACTCCAACTCCTGTGACTAATCGCGTTGTGCAAATTGAACCTGGACCTACGCCTATTTTTATTGCGTCAGCTCCTTCTTTTGCCAGAGCTTTTGCTCCTTCTGCTGTTGCTACATTTCCTGCTATGACCTCAACATCAAACTTTTCTTTTATTTTTCTCAGCATCTCTATAACTCCTTTTGAGTGTCCGTGAGCAGAATCTATAACTATTACATCTACGCCGGCTTTTATTAGTTCTTTTATTCTTTCAAGTTCTGGTTCCCCTACTCCTACTGCTGCACCGACCATAAGCCTTCCGTTTTCATCTCTTAAAGATACAGGGTTCTCTTCGGCTTTGCTTATATCTTTTAAAGTTATAAGACCTTTCAGTTTGAATTCATCATCTACTACGGGAAGTTTTTCAACTTTGTTTTTGTGCATTATTTTTTTTGCTTCTTCTTGACTTATTCCTTCCTTTACAACAATCAGCTTACTTTTTGGAGTCATCACTTCTTTTACTTTTTTTGTTTTTTCTGTCTCAAACCTCAGGTCTCTTGCTGTGACTATTCCTACAAGGTAGCCATTTTTTACCACAGGAAGCCCTGATATACCATATTCTTTCATAAAGTTCATAGCTTCGCCGACGGTAGTCTCTTCGTCAATATGGATCGGCGATCTTATTATCCAGGAGCTATATTTTTTCACTTTCTCTACTTCTTTTGCTTGTTCTTCTGGTGTTAGGTTTCTATGAATTATTCCTATTCCACCTGCTTTTGCCATCTCTATTGCCATTTCTGCTTCCGTTACGGTATCCATTGCTGCTGATATTATTGGGATGTTCATCTTTATTTTTCTTGTAAGTCTTGTTGTCAAATCAACCTCCGATGGTAAAATTTCTGAATATCCTGGTGCTATAAGTATATCATCAAAAGTAAGGTATAGAGAAAATTCTATTTCCATATAAAGAATATAGTTTCTGTTTTTATGGTTTCACAATTTTTCATTTGATTTTCCTGGTTGATTTTTTGACATTTCTATTTTTTGTTTTTGTTATTTATCTTTTTGATTTTTTTTGTTATTAAATTTATGATTTGCTATGGAAAAGAGAAGAGGTTTTATTATGAGGCCTATTTTAGAGGGTATAGAGAAGGAGATGGAAAGGGTTTTTGATGAATTCTTTGGAGCTCCTTTGTTTGAGGGGAAGCAGTATTCTTTTTCCCCGTCTTTGGATATATATGAGGATGAAAAGAGTATAACTATTAAAGTTGATGTTCCCGGGATGTCGCAAAAAGATATATCTGTTGAGATACAGGATAATGTTCTCACAATAAAGGGTGAGAGGAAGGAAGAGGAGGAGACGAAGCAGAAGAATGCTCACATTATAGAAAGGAGATATGGGAAATTTATAAGAAGGATAGCACTTCCGGAGAATATAGAAGCTGATAAGACTAAGGCAAAAATAAAAGATGGGGTTTTGACCATAACTATACCGAAGAAGGAAGAGGAGAAAAAGAAAGTTTTAAACATATCGGTTGAGGAGTAAAATAAAGGGCGGGCATAGCTCAGGGGCAGAGCATCGGCTTCCCAAGCCGAGTGTCGCGGGTTCAAATCCCGTTGCCCGCTCCAAAAACAAAAATAATAAGAAACAGAACTTTTCGTTTCCCAGAGGAAGTATCAAAAATAATTGATGGAATAGTAGGTGGATGGAAGAGGGATCTTTTACTACCCTTAGCAAGGGCTTCCTTTGAACTTGCAGAAATATTCCATAGAGGAGAGAATTTCCCTCTAAATCTCCAAACAGTTTTACCCTATATTTACTATTTTTTCCCAAGAACTTTTTCGGCAGCACTTTTTGTTCTTTCAAGCGTTGAGGATATAATAAGGGATATACTGAATAGGAGAATGAATGAGAAGAGAGACTTAATTTTTATAGATTTGTCTGCTGGTGTATGTTCTGCTTCTTCTGCTTTTATTTATCTACTTGATTTTATAGCTCGTGAGAATAAGATCCTGCAAGATTTGAAAATAAGGTTAGTGGTTCAAGATATATCTGATGTTGCTCTTGATTTTGGTCTCAAAATATTACATCAGATTTCAAAAAATGTTCCTTTTAAGTTTGAGTTTGAAAAAATGGTTTTAGACGCAAGTAGAATGAATATAAAAAAAGAAATAGGAGAAAATCCTGATATTGCTATCCTTTCTTTTTCTCTTTATGATATATTCTATACAGATGTTGATGCGATGATAGTCTGGTCAGATAAGGTCTTGAAGTCAGTTTCTGATTATGGTATTTTTGTTTTGATTGAGCCGGCTCTGAAAAAGCGTAATTCTCTTTTTATTATGAAGATAAGAGATGCCTTGCGAGAGTATGTTGTAGCACCTTGCACACATTATGATGATTGTCCGATACTAAAAATACAAGATGACTGGTGTCATTTTGGTACAAAGTGGATACCACCTCTTTCCCTTTTAAGGGGTATGAGTCTTATAGGAGGAAGAGTTCCAGAAATTAATTTTTCTTATCTCATTCTCTCAAAAAATAAGGAATTCTCAAGATGGGTTAATTTTCATCGTGTCGTAAGTCATAAACTTGAAGAGAAAGGAAGAATAAGATTTTGGACATGCAGCAGCTCCGGAAAAAATCTCTTTCAAATCTTAAAAAAGAATATAAGTGATAAAAATTCTGATATTGAATATGTTCAGTCTGGCGATGTAGTTTTTATAGATGCTGTTAAAAGCAGAGATAATTTTTACGAGTTTGAGGAAGATAGCAAGTTCAAAATAATAAATAGCCTATTTTCTCTCAAATTTTTTGAAAGATGATTTTGGAAGTTCAAAACTTAAAAATTTATTTTTTGTTATTCTCTTATTTTTTCTATGGGAGTGGAAGATAAAGAAATGAAGAAAATAGTAGTGATAGAGAAAGAGGATTCAAATATTGAAAAGGAGGTTTCGGAAAATATATCAGAAAAAAAAGAGAGAGAAAAAGAAAATTTAGAATACCTTTCTTCTGATGATTATTCTTCCAAATCTAACGCTGAAAAGTCTAACGAGGTAAAACCTGAAAGTGAGAATGAGATACAGAAGCTTAAATCTGAAGTGGAAAGGCTAAAAAGTGAGGTAGAGGATTATAAGTCAAAGTGGATATATACATTTTCTGAGTATGAGAATTATAGGAAGAGAGTTAGGATTGAGATAGAAAATGCAGTAAAAGACGCTTTGAGTAAAGTCTTTATAAATATAATATCTGCGTTAGATAGCTTAGATGTTGCTCTAAATTATATAAAAGATGAGCAGTCAAGAAAGGGGGTAGAACTTGTTCGTCAAATCATAATCAAGGCTCTGATTGACTCTGGACTTAAAGAATTAGAAATCTCAGAAGGCCAAAAGTTCTCGCCGGATACATGTGAAGTATTAGATTTTGTGTTTTCCGATGAATACGAAGACGAGACAATTATTAAAGTTTTAAGGAAAGGATATGAGTTTCAGGGTAGGGTAATCAGACCAGCTCAGGTTGTAGTCTCAAAAAGAAAAAATAGTTCTCAGGAAACTGATGGAAGTTTAAAAAGGGATGAAGAATCAAAATTAAGTTAAAATTGGGTAGTATTAGGTTAGCATATGGCTTATGTATTTGTTTTGTTTTTTGTTTCTTATTTTTTTTGCTATTTATTTTTTTAGTATTTTCGTATGTCAGGAGGAGTTAGAATTCTTATAGCCACTTTGGTTTCCGCCTTATTTCTGCTCATTTATGATATTTTTGTTATAAGACCTAAGGTAGAAAAGCAGAAACAGCTTGTCAAACAATCTGAACAGCTCCATCAAGAGAGTTCCGAAAAGGAAAAAAGAGTTTTGCAAGAACATAGAGATTTATCTGATGCTGATATTTTCATTGCTCCAAGTTCAATAACATCTTTCTCTTTAATAGATGATAATTTTGTCAGAGTGATTTTTACTTGGGGAATAATAGAGAAGTTGGAACTTAAAAATTTTAAACTGAAAGTCGGTTCTAATGATAATTTCTATTATGATAAGCCATTTAAATTTTCTTTGTTCAGATCAGATGGTAATACTGAAATAGTTCCAGCAAAATTTGAGTTATCGGGAGACGCTATAATTTTCTTTTCTGATTCCCTTTCTTTTGTTGTAAGTTATTCAAAAGTCTCAAAATATGTTTTTGATTTAGATATAAAACTTTTTGGGGATTTTATAGATGTAGTCCCGATTTTCTATTTGAGGAAATCAAAAGAAGATAATCCGGAAATTGTTGCCTTTACACCAAGTATGAAGAATGTGAAAGATTTGAAGGTTGGAAATGTTGTTGATTTTTTCGGGGAGAAAGGTAGGTACTTTTCGTTTCTCGTTATGCCGTCTTGTAAGGTTTATTTTTCTGCTTCAAAAGAAAATCTTTCCTCTTTTTCTTGTGATAGAGTAATTTCAAAAGGATTTGCGGAGCTGAAATTAAGGTTTTTTGCCGGTCCGAAAATTGAGGAAGAGCTTATAGCTTTCAATAAACAAGCTCAGAGTGTTGCAAGTTTTGGTTTCTTGCATCCGATATCTAAATTTATTGTTGTTTCGCTTGAATTTATAAATTCGTTCGTGGGAAATTTAGGTTTTTCCATAATAATTTTGTCTTTGCTTGTCAGGCTTATTTTTACTCCACTCAATATCATTTCTTTGAAATCTATGAAGAAGCTTAAAGATATTCAGCCTCAAATAGAGAAAATAAAAGAAAAATACAAGGATGATAAGGAGAGGGCTTCTCGTGAGATATTTGAACTTTACAGAAGAGAAAAGATAAATCCGTTCTCTGGTTGTCTTCCTATGCTTATACAAATACCTATATTTATTGCTTTGTATCAAGCTCTTTTGAATTCAATAGATTTGAGACATGCCCCATTTGTTTTATGGATAAAAGACCTCTCTTCTCCTGAAACTCTTTTTACTTTGAGATTGGGTGGTTGGGCTTTTGAGTTTCATCTTTTACCTGTTCTAATGGGTGCTACATTTTTGGTTCAGCAGCTTATTTCTCCTCAAACATCAGATGATTTAGCTTTTAAGCTTTCTTTCAATTACATTATGCCGATTATGTTTATTTTTATTCTATGGAACGCTCCGGCAGGCCTACACCTTTACTGGATTACTATGAACATACTCTCTATCTTACACCAGCTTATATTTATCAAAAAATAAATATGGGTTATGGTGAGATTTACAAACTTTTTTCGTAATTTAGGTGTTAGAGGTTTTTTTGTACTGTTTCTTTTTACTATTCCGTTTTTTTTATTCTTTTCGTCTTGTCAGATAGATATGAATTGCCGAAAACCTAATCCAAATGAACTCAAAAACATAAAAAGTGTTTTATTCAAGGATGGGAAATTGGTCGTTTTATCTTCTCCGCAAGATGTACTTACTTGGTGTTCTGCTTTTTTGTCGGTCTTTGAATATTCAGAAGGTAATTTAAGGTTCTTGAGAAATATTGAATTGTCCGGTAAGATCGCTCATGATATGGTTTGGGTTGATAAAAGTCTTGCAGTTCTAATTTCAAGTTCAGATAGGCAAGTTATAGATGTTGTTGATCCGGATGTAGGAAAAGTTGTGAGTAGCTTTTCTCCGGATTTACAAAACGTAAAGTTGATATCATCTTACGGAAAATCTCTTTTAGTTTTACCTAATTTAGATCAGAAGGTATTCTTTGTTGAGGATGTTTCAGATTTTATAATCAGCAAAAGTGGAAAGTATTTTAATCTGAATTTTTTCCCTAAATCTGGAATCGTAGGTGAGGTTGAAGGTCAAAAGTATATTTTCATAATTCCACAGAATACGAATGATAGTTTATTTGTAATTTTTCAAAATGGAGTTATACAGAGTGCTAATATTTCAGAAGGTTATAGTTTGGTGGATGTTTTCCAATATGGGGGATCTATTTCTACTATTCAATCGCAAGTTAAATCTTCTCCGAGGTTGAGCTTGCTTGGTAGTAATTTAGTATTCAACTCAAAAATGTTTTTCAGAGATGGGTTTCTATTTATCCATGCAAATTTGGGGGATATGAAAGGGATTTTTGTGTATAATGTCAGGTGCATAAATGAACCTATTCAAAATTGCTCATGGCTTGTTCCAATAACTTCTGAAAGTTTAGATGATGTTTTTGTTTTTTCTCCTATAAATTATGGAGATAATCTGAAAATATTTCCCGTTATATATAGTATTACTTCTGATGTTGGTGGCAAAGGAGAAAAAAGGCAAAATAGTTTCATCTCACTTTTGCTTCTGAATGAAGGGAAATTTTATTTTGTAGATAAAAAGATTGTTTCCCCTTCTCAGATTTATGATCTTGTAGGTTATGATATATCAGAATATAAAATGGAACTAAATTCTTCTGTTTCAGAAAATAAGAAAGTCAGTTCCACAAAAAATACATATTCTGATAAATTTTCTAACTCTGATGGGGGTGTTTCGAAGGAATCTCAGAATGCTTATGAGTCTAAAAAAGGTATTTCCTTAAAAATTAAATTTGTCTTTAAAGAGAATGAATATGATAATATTAGATTTTTTGAGTATGAGACTAACCTCCTCCTGAACCAATAATATCTGAGTTAGGTTTTATCATAGAAAATGGATCAAGAATTTTTTCTGCTTCTTCTTGGGTCAAGATCCCTTCTTCTATTACTATTTCTCTTATTGTTTTGCCTTTTTGTACGGATTTTTTTGCAATTTCTGCTGCTTTGTCGTATCCTATTTTAAGAGCAAGGGGAGTTGAGAGAGCAAGGGACCACTCTACAAGTTCCCTCATTCTGCTTACATTTGGTGTTATTCCGTCTATGCATTTTTTTGCGAAGTTTTCTGCTGCTGATGCTAAAAGTTTTATTGAATTTACGATATGATAACCTATGATGGGCAGAAATGTGTTGAGCTCAAAATTACCATTCATACCACCTATTGTTATTGTGGTATCAGAACCTATAACATGTGCGCAAACCATCATTACAGATTCTGGTATTACTGGATTTACCTTCCCAGGCATTATAGATGAACCTGGTTGGAGCGAAGGTAAAGATATTTCACCTATTCCGCATCTTGGACCTGAGGAGAGCCATCTTATATCATTTGCTATTTTAAACATGGCTACCGCGCAAGTTTTCAGCATGCCAGAAAGAGCTACTATAACATCTTGAGTTGCTTGTGAAAAAAAGTGATTGCGAGTTTCTTTGAATTCATGTCCTAAAAATTCAGAGATATATTTTATTGCCTTTTTTGCAAAATCTGGATGAGCATTTATTCCAGTTCCTACTGCTGTTCCACCAAGAGCAAGTTCGGATATACGATGGATGTAAGGTTCTAGTAGTTCTATAATATGTGAAACCTGTTCTTTATATCCTGAAAATTCTTGACCTAATGTTATTGGAGTTGCATCCATAAGATGTGTTCTACCTATCTTTATTATATCTTTGAACTCTTCTACTTTTTTCTCTAAACTTTTTTCAAGTGTTTTTAGAGCGGGAATAAGCTTCTTTTTGAGTCCCATTACAGCTGCAATTTGTATTGATGTAGGTATGACATCGTTTGATGATTGACATTTGTTTACATGGTCATTAGGATGGACTGGATATTTTTTACCTTTTTCGTATCCTAATATTTCATTTGCTCTGTTTGCTATAACTTCGTTTACATTCATATTGGTTGAGGTGCCGGAGCCGGTTTGGAAAACATCTACTGGAAAGTTTCCGTTGAGTTTTCCTTCATATATTTCTTCTGCTGCTTTGCAGATTGCATCTTTTATGTTTTCTGGGAGCAGACCGAGTTCAGCATTTGCTTTGGCGGAAGCCCATTTTATAACAGCTATTGCTTTTATTATCTCCTCCGGCATAGTCCAACCGCTTATTGGAAAGTTCTCAACTGCTCTCTGAGTTTGTGCTCCCCAGTATTTATCCTCTGGAACTTTGACTTCACCCATAGTGTCTTTTTCTATTCTCCACATTCTTTTAGCCTCCTTTCGTATTTGCTTTTGTTTCTTTTTTTATATACTACCTTTTATTTTTTATTTATTTTTTTTGTATAAGTGCAAGAAATCTTTTGTAATGATATGGAAATTCACCTTTGGATTTTTGATTTTCTTTCTGAGCTCTATCAAAATTTTTTCTCCCAGCTTTTCATCTGGTATGACGATCACTATATCTAAATCCGAAGCGTAAGAGAATCTTTTGGTTCCAAATGAACCTGATGTAAAAACTCTGCATCCATATTTTTTACTGATTTCTTTTGATATTTTTATGTATTTTTTAGCGTTCTTGATAAGGTTCTCTGATTTTTTCGCTTCAAGTTTGAAAGCTTCTATCTCTATTTTGTTTTTTTCTTTTATCATTAGCTTTTTTCTCTTATTTTGTTGTTTTTTTGCTGTTTTTAGCATTATCATTTTTCTAGTATCTCCTGTATTTTCTTTACAAATTTTTCGCAAGCTTTGAAACTCTCATAAGAATACTCATGTATTGAGTATCTTGCTCCTATATAAATCTCGTTTAGGATATCAATTTCAATTTTATTTACATATTTTTTCAGATTTGGATTTTTCTTTGATAGAATTTTGAGAAGCTCTCTTATATCGTGTATTTTGGGGAAATTACCATAGACTTCCATAAGTTTTGCTTTGAGAAAAAGTTGTAAGGAATGTTCAAGCATAAAAATAGCGAATGTATAATCTTTTTTCTGTTCCAATAATTTTGCATTTTCATAGAGCCTCTTTGATTTTTCCTTTAACTTATCTATAATTTTTTGAGTCTGCATTTTTATGGTGTTCTCCTTACTTTGTTTAATTTTTATAATTTTTAGTTTTGTTCCAGAATGATTTTATAGAATTCAAGGACTTGTTTTCTGTGATTTTCAATTGAAAATTCAGGTGCTTTCTTTATTGAATTTTCTGAAAGTTTCTTTCTCAAATCTTCATCATTTATCAAGAGTTCAATCTTATGAGAAAACTCGTCAATCTTTTTAGGATCTACAATAATAGCTTCTTTGAAATTTTCTACTATTTCGGATGCTCCAGCGTGAGAAGAGACGATTTGTGGAATTCCGCATACAAGAGCTTCAAGCACAACATTACCAAATGAATCTACACACGATGGAAATACGACGATGTCGCTCAAAGCAAGTATTTCTTCCTTTTTCATAAACCCAGGAGAGACTATATTTAGTCCTTTTCCCATTTTTAGTATTTTTTCTTTGAGAGGACCTTCTCCTGCTATTAGGATTGAGAATTTTCTGTTTTGTTTTATTTTTTTAGCTGCGCGCACAAGTAGGTCAAATCCTTTCCCTTCTTCTATTCTCCCGTATGATGATATTACGAGTCCTTGAATTTTAAGTTCTTTTTTCGATTGATCTCTCTTCCCTTTTTTTATTATATCTGACACTTTTTCTTTTAGTGATAGGTCAATTCCGTTATAGATGACCTTTATTTTTTTGTTCCTTATGAATTTTGTGATATAACTGAATCTTTTTATTAGAGTTTTCCGTGAATTAACGATTATTCCGTCGGAGAAGATAAATAGCGGTAAATCGATCTTGTCTTTTTGAGATATTCTGACATGCCAGATTAATTTGAATTTCTGATTCTCCTTTTCTTTTTTTTTCAGCGTTAATTTAGCTTTTAGGAGTGTCAGATATAACATCGCACGGGAGCCATTTACATGTACTATGTCAGGTCTGAATTCATATATCATATCTTGAAAATTTTTTAGAGTTTTATTCGTATGTATGATATTTTTTACGGAAGGCATAGAGAAAGAGAAATGTTTTATGTTTTCGTTTTCAAGTTCTTTCTTTATTTCTCCTTCTCCCGGCGTGAATACTGCTAATTTTATCCCGTCTTGATATTTTTTTAGAGCCTTTACATATTCCATAAAGTATATTTCTCCTCCTCCTATTACTTTTTCGTGATTAAATACTAATAGAACCCTCATTTTACTATCTTATATTACTCTTTCTTATACCTTTTTTGTCTCCTTAATATTTCTTCATAATCTTGTGGAGGTTTGTAGGGTTTTGGGTTACTCTTTATTTCTCCTGAAACAACTCTCCATGAATATATTACTGGTTCATCTTCATATCTACCATACTTATCAAAACTTCTTATTTTTATTTTGTTTATACCTTCTTGAAGATCTTTGAGGATTAGAGGAGAGGAGCATTTTTGCCATTCTTTGTCGTTAATACTGCATTCAAAGTTTGCGTCTTCATCATCTGAGGTAAAAATGAATTCTGCTGATTTAGAATTTGTTATGCTTGGAGGAGCAGAGAGAAGTAGAGTTATAGGTGGTAGAGCATCTATTAGAAAATGATATTCTTTTAGAGGATCCTCCTTGTTTCCTGCAAGATCTACGGAAAACACAGAAAGTTTATGCCAACCTTCTTCTATATTTGTAGGGAATAATCTTCCCGAAGAACAATCCATCCAAAAACCATCATCTATTTTGCATAGAGTACTTTTCACAGGTTCATTTGTTGTAAACTCAAATATAACGCTATGGTATGTGGTAACTGCTCTATCAAAACTTACTGGTATTATTTTTGTTTCTGGTGGAGTAGTGTCTATCATAAAGTTGTATCTTAAAATATCTTTTAGGCAGGGGGAATCTCCATATGAGATTTTGAACTCTTTTTCCCCATCTTCTCTGAATTCAACTTTTACTTTTTCAGCTGTAAATGTACAAGGGATTGGGAACCCTTCCAGAAAACATTTCGTGTTTATTTTGAGTTTGATTTTAAAAAGGGCTTCCTTCTTGTTCCAATATTGAGGGGGTTTTTCTAATAACTCAGCTGAAATGGGAAGGTCAGGGCATGTGGTTTTCTCGTAATATATTTGAGTTGTTGGAACCTCGTAGATTTCTCTTATATATCTCTGAATTTCTCTTTCAGGGTAATTTTGCGTTATGGTTTCACGGAATATTTTAGCTTGTTGTTCTTTTCGTTGTTCTGGCTCTATTCCTTTCTGGGTTTCGTAATGATATTTGTAAGCTTTTTTCTCTTTCATTTCGTCCAAGGCTAATTCCTCTTTGGGACATTTTGAGAGTAGGATTCCAACTATGATCCCCGTAGAGAATAATCCTATGTATGTTATAAGTCTCTTGATTTTTTCTGTTGTTTTTGTGTTGTTATTATTGTTTTCTTCAAAGCTTTTTCTTTTTGTTTCATAGTGCATACTTATAATTTAGCTACGTATAATTCTAAAATTATAATGATATTTTTTAGTTATGGATTTGTGAAGATTGGCTTTCAACCTAATTGCGGGTTTGATATTGTACCTTTTATTTTTAGTTTTTGTGGAGGAATGTTTAAGATTTTGGTTTTCAGGTCTATTGTTATATTGAGTTGAGAGTTTTGAAGAATTTTATCAAGTTTTAATGAACCAGAAATTGTCCCTTCTATATTTCCACCTTGCATCTTTGCATTTTCTATGTTTAGTATTCCTTCTTTTATTGTCGCATATATATTTATTTTTCCAAGGTCAAATTCTCCCTCAACTGGGACATGAATCTTTTCTGTATTTTTTAGGATTGCTATTATGTTTTTGTCTTTTTCGTCCGATGTTATTCTGATTTCTCCGTTGAGTTTTTGTAGATTTTCAATTTCTCCTTTTATTTTAGCGTTTACTTTCATTTTCCCTTTGCCTTCAAGTTGAATTAGTTTCATGATATCGTTTATACCTATATCTCCGCTTAATTCAATAAAGTATGGAATGAGTTTTTTCTCTCTTTTGAGTATTTTTATTTTTAAAGTTGCATCAGATTCTGGTGTTTCTATTTGTATTTTTGTAGAAATCTTTCCAAAAATGATATATATTGGAGAAAATATGGACGGAAAAATTTTTATTTTTTCTATTTTATATTGGTTTTTATCATTTGTTTTTATGGTTACATTTTCAAGTTTTATACCAAAGGGAGGAGAAAACGATGTTGATGAAACATGCATAATATCTGACTTTGAATTTATCAGGTCTGTTAATATCTCCCAGGGGAAAAAGATTATTATTCCTAGGTTAAATCCTCCTATGAAGAAAAGTAAAGAAAATATTATTTTTTTAGTTTTGGTCACTATTTGATTTATTTTAGTTCTGGTTTATTATTGTTTGGTATTATTGTTAAGTTTCTTTTTCTATTTGAGATGTTTCTATTTCTACTGGTGTTTGTCTTCCAAACATAGAAATGAGGATTCTTGCTTTGCTTTTATCTTCGTTAAGCCATTCAACTATTCCTCCAAAACCTTTGAGGGGACCTGCTTTTATTCTAACCCTATCTCCTATTGATACACTAAATATTTTCTTTATTTCTCCGCCTACGGTTTTGTTCCTTAATGTTTCAATTCTCTCTTGCGATATTGGGGCAGGGATTCCTCTTTCACCAAGCAACATCAAGACATTTGGAATTTTCTTTATTTTGTTCCATAGGTTTTCATCAAGTTCCATTTTGACATAGATATATCCGGAAATTACTTTCTTTTTTCTTGTAATTTCTTTTTCTGTTCCTTTTTTATCTTTTATTTTGATTTTTTCTTCTTCTTCTGGGATAAATACTTCTTTTATTCTTGGATCTTCATGCATTAATTTTTCTATTTCGCTTTTGATGAAATCTTCTTTGCCGCTTCTTACTCTAATTATCCACCATTTGGCGCCTTCTTTTTCTTCTTGATTTTTCTGTTCTTCTTGGTTTTTCCGTATTACATCGTTCATTTTTTTCTCCTCCTTAGAATATGAGTTTGAAAATTCTTGAGAGGATAAAATCTATTATTCCTATTATTCCTGCTACTATAAATGTCATAGAAATAACTGCTACTGTTGTGATTCTGACGACTTGGGAATTAGGATATTCAACTTTTTTTGCTTCTGTTATAGACTCTTGTATGAATCGTTTTATTTTTTCCATATTTTAGTGAGTAGGTCCGGTGGGACTCGAACCCACAACCTTCGGATTTGGAATCCGATGCTCTACCTTGTTGAGCTACGGACCTTTATAATCAAAAATTAGAATTAGTATAAATATAACAGCCCATTGTTAAAAAACAATGGGTTCGGGGAAGGTTTATTTGCTACGAGCTTTTTGCTCATGCAAACCTTACTTCCCCCAGCCACTGCCACAGCTTCTACCCGTTCTACCGGGCTACCTTTCTTTTTTCCTTCTTCCCCTTTTTCCTTTTTTCTTTTTTCTTTTTCTTTTTTTCCCTCTTCTTTTTCTCTTTCCTTTTTCTTTTTTTTCTATTTTTTATCCCTTCTCCTTCCTTCCCTCCTTTAATATTTTTGCTTGCCCTCACCAGGCACGAGGGAAGGAATAAATAATTATCATCTTAAATTCTATTGATAATTATAGAAATAATTTTGTTAATCTTCAAAAATTTTTAACAATAGACTGTTAATATAATAAGATCATTATATTTGTTTTTTCGCGAATTTGCTTTATTTTATTATTTTTATTTTATTTTACTTTTGCAGCTATTTTACTTCTTTGTGTTTTGTATGTTTTCTGCATTGCTTACAGAATTTGTTTAGTTCTAATTTTTCTCTCTTCTTATGTGTGTTTTTCGTTGTTGTATAGTTTCTTCTTCCGCACTCTGTGCATTCTAATTCTATTATTTCACGAGCCATAACGATAGTGTTTTTTTGTTTAATCTAATATTTCTGTGACTACTCCTGCGCCGACTGTCTTTCCTCCCTCTCTTATAGCGAATCTCATTCCCTTCTCTATAGCGGCGAATTCCATAAGTTCTATTGTCAGTTCAACATTATCCCCGGGCATGACCATCTCTACTCCTTGTGGTAGGATTACTTCACCTGTAATATCGGCTGTTCTGATATAAAATTGTGGTTTGTAATGTGAGTAGAATGGAGTATGTCTTCCGCCTTCTTCCTTAGTGAGTACATATACTTGGGATTTGAATTTCTTATGAGGTTTTATTGAGCCTGGTTTTGCTACAACCTGCCCACGCCAGACTTCTTCTTTTGATACTCCTCTCAAAAGGATTCCTACATTATCTCCGGGTAATGCTTCGTCAAGGATTTTTCTGAACATTTCTATTGAGACAGCTACTGTTTTTAGTGGTCTATCGGTTCCTCCGACTATTTCTACTTCTTCACCGGGTTTTAGGATTCCTCTTTCAACTCTTCCAGTTACAACTGTACCTCTTCCCTGTATAAGGAAGACATCTTCTATTGGCATAAGGAAAGGTTTATCAACTTCTCTAACTGGTTCTTCTATGTAAGAATCTACTGCGTCCATGAGTTCCCAGATTTTGCCGCACCACTGGCACTCTCTTTTTCCGCATCCGCACTGAACTGCTTTTAAAGCACTTCCTTTTATGACAGGGATTTCATCTCCTGGATAGCCGTATTTTGTCAGAAGGTCTCTGACCTCTGCTTCAACGAGGTCAACTATTTCTGGGTCATCAACATCGTCTATTTTGTTTATAAACACTACTATTTTTTTCACATTGACCTGTCTTGCGAGAAGGATGTGTTCTCTTGTTTGAGGCATTGCACCATCTGTTGCGGCGACAACAAGAATCGCTCCATCCATCTGAGCTGCTCCTGTGATCATGTTTTTCACATAGTCTGCGTGTCCTGGACAATCTATATGAGCGTAATGTCTTTTTTCAGTTTCATATTCTACATGAGATATGTTTATGGTTAGTCCTCTTGCTTTTTCTTCGGGTGCTTTATCTATTGCTTCGTATGGGAGAAATTGAGCTAATCCGTGGTTTGAGAGAACTCTTGTAATTGCGGAAGTAAGAGTTGTTTTTCCGTGATCAACATGACCTATCGTTCCTATATTCAAATGCGGTTTCTTCCTTTCAAACTTTGCTTTTGCCATAGGTTTTACCCCCTATATAAAAAATATAGTTAAAGTAATGCAAAGATAAATCAGGAAAGAAAAACAGATGTAAAAAACAGGTTTTTTTGCTATCCTTTTACTTTGATTTTTCAGGTTCTTTATATTTCTTGTGAATTATGTTTTATAAGGGTTTATTTTTTGCAAAAGTTTATTTTTTCTTTTGTGTTTATTTTTTTGTTATTTTGTTATTCAACTCCTTTAAGTTTTATCAGGTTGCCTACCTTTTGAAGGAAATTATCAATTTTCACAGGTTTTGTAAAATATAAGTCAGCACCGGCTTCAAATGCCATTTGTATATCTTTCTCATCGCTTTCTGTTGATACTATAACTACTGGGGCATCTTTGTATCTTGCTGTTTTTCTGAGACGCTTTACAAAAGAAATTCCATCAAGTCCCGGCATGTTGATATCAACGACAAAGAGTTTTATATCGTGTTCGAGGGACTTTTCTATTGCATCTATTCCGTCTACTGCTTCTACTACCTTGAAGCCGAGTTTGCTTACAAGGTTTGACATGATCTTTCTTACTATTTCCGAATCATCAACTACAAGGGCTGTCTTTTTGTTTTCCATGGCTGCAAACCTTTTTTGAAATTATTTTCTTCTTATTATTAATTAATTTAATCGTTTTATTTGTTTTATGTTTTAACTTATTTTTTTCGTTGTTTGTAGATTTTCTTTTGAAGAATTTGGAAATTCACTATATTTCAATATTTGTGTTTTTGCAAAGATGAAAAAGCTGGAACTCCTCCGAGTGGTTCTGCTTTTTTTATTGCGTTAATAATTGCTTTTTGCGTGAGCTTGTAAAACTCTCCAAATACATCAAAAAAATTTGCTTCTTTTCTGTTGCAGGAGAACGCTATTGCTATATCTCCGTCAAAGGGTGTATGAGCTGGCTTTACACAAGATGCCAAAGACGAATTCATGCACTGCGCAAGAATTTGAAGTTCTGGTGTAGAAAATTTTCCTTCTGTAAATCCCACTATTAAAACCGTAGAGGAAAAATAATCCTCTGGATATTTTGGCGGATGAAAAATTCCTTCCTCCACAAAATCTAAAAATCCGCCTTCCTTTTTTCTTACACCTGCTATTATTTTACCTTCTTCTACTATGTTTCCAAAGGCATTCACAACTGCAAAGACTACATTTTTTATTTTTGTACCATCTTTTGTTTCCTTTTCAGAAAATGCAAAACCTATTCCTCCTTTTGTGGCATGTGGTATTCCATAAAGTTTTCCAACGGTTGCGCCCGTTCCAGCTCCTTTGCTCCCCATATCATCTTCTGTAATACAATCTTTTGCTTTAAAGCAAGCTTCATATAGTTTTTCAGGTGAAGGTGGAACAGGATTTCCTATTGTAAGATCAAATATGCAAGCAGTTGGAACTCTTGGGACCCTAAAATTCCCTATTCCAAATCCTTTTCCTTGTTCTTTCAGGAACTGAACTACGCCGTTTGTTGCTCCAAGTCCGAAAGCGCTTCCTCCGCTTAGCACAATTGCGTCAACTCCGAGCGTGATGTGAGGATGTAAAAGCGAGTCAAATTGTCTTGTAGTTTGAGCTCCTCCTCTTTTGTCTGCTGCACCCAGAAGCGGTTCATCAAAAATGAAAATTGTCGTACCAGTTATGTTTTCTTTATCTGTGTAATGTGCAACTTTTATTCCGGGAATTTGGAAAGCAGAAGGCATAATTTGTGATTATATTTTTGGGCTCTACTCTTTAAGTTAATAGTTTCAAGATTAAGAAATTTTATTCTTTAAAATTAAACTTGTAAATTTCAAAAATCTCATCGGGGGGGAGAAATAAGCACTTTAACAGCCCATTGTTAAAAAACAATGGGTTCAGGAGAGGTTTATTCGCTCTGGTTCAAAACCCAGGCAAACCTTACTCCCCTTAGCCACTGCCACAGCTTCTACCCGTTCTACCGGGCTACCTTTTCTTTTACTTTCTTTCTCTTTTCCTTCTCTTTCTACTATTCTCTTATTGCTTTTCCTCTTCTGATAAAGATATATCCTCTCTACTTCTCTCAAACCCTCTTCCCCTCTTATACCTCCTATGTTCCTTGCTGCATTTATATCAGCATTTAATATGCCACAAGACGACTTATATAACCCTCTGCTTATCCTCCGTTCTGGTGTGTATTCTTTTATTTTCTCCCTTATCCCCTTCCTTGTCTTTGTTTTTGTTTTTGTTTTTGAAACAGCACCTCCTGTGCTGTCCACACCAGAACTATATCTTTCATCTTTTATTTTTACCTTTATCTTGTGTTCTTTGCATAAATATCTGAGATATTCTACTACTTTGCCATGTGGGGCAAGATGCCAAAGCTGATTTGCTATATCTTTCATCACTGATGGTTTATTTTTGTTCCTAAATCCATCCCCTATTAAAATTTCTTTTACATTATACTTTAAAGCTAATGCCAAGATATACTTTGCTACCTTGTGTGCAAAATCCTCATTCACTTTTGCTATCTTATACCATAACCTATATATCTTCTCTTCAATTCTATGAACAAGAAAATATGGAGCGGGTAATAAAATCAGTCTTTCTTGTGCCATCTTTTTAGCTTTGTTCAAAATGCTGTCAAGTCTGCTTTTTAGCTCTGAAATCGTTTTCAACCTGAAAGTTGTTAGAGATTTCCATATCTTACCATCTATCAAGAAACCTTTTTTCACACCTTCAATAACAACAGAAAAGAAATTTGAAACTCCCGGATCCAACGCCATCTTCCTTATTTTTTCCCTGCATACCAAATCTCTTTCATTGTTATTGTTGTTATTGCCAACATCATTACCATAATTTGTGATAAGAGCATTTATTCCCTCCTTCTCTTTTCCCTCCTCTTTTTTCTTTTCTTTCTTCTTTTTTTTCTTGTAAATGATTTGTAATTCAAAGAACTTTCCATATTTTGGGACTATATTGACTTCTGATATATCTAATTGGGATAAATCAAGATTTGTGTTTATACTTATGAAATTCAAATCACTTTTTTTCCTTCTACCTTTTCCTGTTCTATGGTTTTTAGGATAGCAAAGAGTAATAGTAGAGCCATCAATTTTTACGTATTTTCTTGGGAATGAGACAATATGGAAACAATTTTTTTTGCTTTTGAATTTAGGGGGCTTAACAGGATGAGGATATTTATGAGGGTTTTTGAGGTAATCAAAGAAGTTTAACCAACCTCTGACGACATGAGAGAATATTTTGGTTGTGGTTTGGGAATGTAGGTTGAGCTTGAAGAAGTTAGAAGAGAGTTTGTTGTAAAGGTCATAGATATTAGGTTTAGCAGAACCAGTTTTGATGAGGTAGTTAGCACAGTTGAAAAGTTTTCCAGCGTTGAAGCAAAGCCATCTTATTTCACGAGAAGGTTTGATAGCAATCTTCAAACACCTATGCATACTAAAATCCTTCTACGAATAATTTATTTTAGTAAAATAACAAATTTTTAACAATAGACTGTTAATTTATGAAAGGTTGATAGATTATCCGGAGGTCTTAAAAGTGAAGATGTTTTGAAAGTGAATGAAAAAGAAAGTAAAGACAGTAGGTAAATCTTGGAACATATGATGATAGGGCGTTGAAAATTTTTTGAGAAATGGGGCGAAAAAAATAATTTTTAGCTATATGCTATTAAAATAAAAAGTATGAGAAGCGTTGAGGAGATAATAAGGGAGCTTCCAGAGAACATAAGAGGTCCAATATACGAAGCCCTTATAGCTTTTAGGGATGATGTACTTTTAAAAGAGACAAGGGAAACAAAATTTGAGATAGGTAAGGTCTGGGAAGCAATAAATGACCTCACAAAAAGAGTGAATGAACTTACAGAAAGAGTGAATGACCTCACAAAAAGAGTGAATGAACTTACAGAAAGAGTGAATGACCTCACAAAAAGAGTGAATGAACTTACAGAAAGAGTGAATGAACTTACAGGGGCTCAAAAGAGAACCAACCAGGAAATAGAAAAGGTATGGAATGCAATAAAAGAACTCACAGAAGCTCAGAAAAGGACCGAACAAGAGATAGAGAAAATATGGGGTGCAATAAGGGAGCTCACAGAAGCGCAGAAGAGAACGGAGCAGAGGTTAAATGAGTTAGCAGAAGCTCAAAAGAAAACAGAGCAGACATTAAACGAACTTAAGGAGGAACAAAAGAAGACTGAACAAAAATTTCGGGAACTTGTGGAAGCCCAAAGGAAGACTGAGCAGACATTAAACGAACTTAAGGAGGAACAAAAGAAGACTGAACAAAAATTTCAGGAACTTGCAGAAGCTCAAAGGAAAACCGAAGAAAGTTTGAAAAAGCTTATAGAAGATCACAGGAGAACAAGGGAAAAACTTGAAGGACTTTCAGATTCTTTCGGATATTTGCTTGAAGATAGAGCTATGAAATCTTTACCGAAGATTTTAAAAAGAGAGCATAAGATTGAGGTTGTTGAGAAACTCAAGAGAGATTACTTTGTTGTAAATGGGGAATATGTTGAGGTGAATATTTTTGGTAGGGTGAGGAAGGGGAGGAAAGAGTACATACTTTTAGGTGAGGCAAAGAGCCGAGTTTCAAAGAAGGCAATAGACAATTTTGTAAGAAAATGCGATAAGATTTCAAAGAGATTTTCAAAGGAAGTGATAAAAGTCTTTATATCCTACATATTTTCTCCGGAGATAAAGGAATATTCGGAAGAAAAAGGAATAATTCTTGTTCCATCTTATGAACTTGAACTATGAGATGCTATATTGTTTTTTAATCATATTATCCGGAACTTTTGAGGCGGAATCCACTGCTACGAAGGGAAATTTGGGAAAATCAGTTCTCGATGAAAAAATTTTTGTAGCCATTTTTTCAATAACCATCTTCAAATCATCTTTTGTAGCCATTTTTTCAATAATTTGTTGAAACCTTTTATCTGTGCTTTCCTGATATGCTTTCATGATATCCGTAACCATCTTTATCTCATCTTTTGTAGTTTGAATAACAAGGCTCAAATCATCTTTTGTAGCCATTTTCTGAGATAAATCATAATATATATGTTATCAAGGGCTTTTTTTACGGGCTACAAGATATGTGAAAAAATATCAGGTCTTTTTTCTATCGCCTTTACTATAATAGCAGGATTTTCTTCAAGTAATGAAGCGATTACATCAGCCAAAACTTCTTTGTGCTCTTGCAAAAACTTTTTTTATAAGCTCAACCTCCACACCTTTATATTAACAGTCTATTGTTAAAAATTTTTGAAGATTAACAAAATTATTTCTATAATTATCAATAGAATTTAAAATGATAATTATTTATTCCTTCCCTCGCGCCATCTAAAATGGCGATCAAAATATTAAAGGAGGGAAGGAAGGAGAAGAGATAAAAAAGTAAAATAAAAAAAATAAAAAATAGGAAGAAAAAAGAAAAAGGAAAGAGAAAAAAGAAAAATAAAAAAGAAAAAGGGAAAGAAAAAAAGAATAGGAAAAAGAAGAGTAAAAGTAAAGGTAAAAGAAAAAAAAAGAAAGGTAGCCCGGTAAAACGGGTAGAAGCTGTGGCAGTGGCTGGGGGAAGTAAGGTTTGCATGAGCAAAAAAGCTCATAGCAAATAAACCTTCCCCAAACCCATTTTAACAATGGGCTGTTAATAACATATCCGTAATTTATAATTTTGGGTTTATATTTGAAGATAAACTTATCAATTTCTTCACATTATCAGAAAAAGTTATTATATTATAAAATATGGAAGAAAATGCGGTGAAAAAGGGAAGAAAAAAATATTTTCTTTCATCAAAAGTTTCTCTGATTGTTATCTTTGCTACCTTCATCATTTTTTCTTCGCTTTTTATTTCTGGTTTGTTTTTTGGATCAGGAGCGGCATCCGATGAGCAAAATAAAGAGGTTTGGACAAAACTTGAAAACCTCAGAAAAAAAATTTTTGATGTAGGAAAACAAAAAGGATTCAAGAATTTAGATATTCAAGATGTCTTCCGTGAGATGGACCCAGAGCTACTGGGAATGCTGAAAAAATATTATATAGATTACGGTTGTCCGCTTCCTGCAAAAAGCTTTGAAGAATGTGCATCAAAAATCTTTGAAGAATACAAAAAACTTCTTGTGCAAAATGAAAATGTCCTAAAAGCTTTCCAAAGTCAATCAACCGAACCTTACTGGGTATGTCCTGTGAACCCAGATATAAAAGATGAGACCTTGTGCTACGAAGAAGTAAAAAAACAGCTTATTCTTTTGCCAGTTCTTGCACTTTTGAAAGACGCTCAACTCAAAGATAAAAACTGGACTTTATCTCCAAGAATTTTCAAAAAAGAAGTTCCATCAGCTGCAACCTTAGCTGTTCAAGGTGTTGCTTGTGGAATAACATCCGGAAACTTGCCAGATGTTGGAAACTGGGCTCAACATTTTATAAACCAAGCATTTGATAAAGCACCACCCGGATACCCTATTCAGAGCTGGATAGGAGCTTCTTTGAATAATCCTCCGGGTGAATGTAGTCCAACATCTTCTCCGAACTGTGGAGTGACGCAGAGTTTGAATACGGCACAAGGTGAGTTTTATGGGCTTTTGCAGTGGCTTGCAGAACAGCTTGAACAAAACCTTCTCAAATCAGATATAGTCCTTATGATCCAGGGAGCGCTTTGTGGTAAAGGTACTTGTATGGGAATGTCAGGCATTACTTTTTGCCTTGTCGTTAAAGATAATTCATCTGTTGATAGTGGTAGTTACAGATGCTATGGAGATACAGGTTCTCCCTCTCCTTATAACGATGCAGCGGTTATTTATTTCAATAGGGCGGTGGTTCAAGTTATACCAGACCCACTGCGGGGGTATCTGACGGCAATTATAGCTTTGTGGGCTAATAACTTTGCTCCCGGAATGCCTTTGCCAGGTGGTGGAACTTATACTCCGGCTTGGCATAATACTATAGATGGCACTCCCCCATCTTCCGAGTTATGCGTTGAGGCAAGAACATGTGCTGATGGATGGACATTTGGGCATCAAAACAGAGGAGCAAGAATATATATGGAGGGAGTACTTTTGAGAATAAGACTTCAACCTGTTGTTCAAGGTTCGCTTGTAGATGTATGTGTTGTAGACTCTGATATAGATATTTTAGGGAGTGATATAGATCATCCAGTCGTGGGTTGTCTGACTTCATGTATAGATTTTGAACCAACACTTGAATCATCGCTGAAAGATATTATATCATCAGCGGTAAATGGTTTTATTCACGGGGACTGCCCAATACCAGGGGTTCCGGGAAGAACTGATAAGGATTTTTCTTTGTGTCCAAAAGGAATAGAAGGCATGCCGGGAACTCCACCGGGTGGCGGTTGCTTGGGAACTTCATTTCCTGCTTGGAACTGCACATGGGACTGGGCTACATCAAGTATGAAGTGCACCTGTCCTGAACTTGGTGGTGGTGGTGGTGGTGGATGCAAGCACGCATTTTTACCTATTGATTTGAACGAAGTTGCTGCTTTTGGATCAAGGTCGTTTTCCATAGCTCAGTACTGTGGCAGACCTTCTACGGTTCAGGATCCAGCCTCTGGGCATGCACACGAAGACCCCCAAAAATGCTACCCAGGTCCAATAAACACTGCTTTCCTTACCTTACCAAAAAGACCCTGGTATGGTACTATGGATTGTGGAAGCGGGGTTTATGATGTGGGGTGTTATACAAACCCTTCAAGACTTATTTTAACAGGTACGGGGTGTTCCATGAGTTTTGATGTTGGAATAAGACCAAATGATTTGAGCGGAACTTGTACCCAGTTTACAGGAGCAGGAAATGATCCTACCGCGATGTATACGAACACATCTGGGTTTTTCCCAAGACCTGCTTTTGGTAGAAATAACTATGCTCCTTTTCCTTTACCTAACAACGCTCTTTATTGGTCATGGCTTTCAGGAGTTGGTCTTACTGGTATCACACCAGTAAATAGAGATGAAGGTTATGCACAAACTGGAATAGGGTTCAATTTTGCTTTCTATAACGGAGAAGACGGAGGAGTTTATACAGATTTGTGTGCAAATACAAACGGATACATAGCCGTGCCTCAAGGGAACACGGGATGTACAACCCCAGATAATACACCAGACCCTATACCATCTACAAATTCGCCGAACAACTATATAGCTCCTTTGTGGGCTGACCTTTCAGGTGATGATAACGAATTCCTTTATTACCAGGTAACTTTGCCTCCTTTGTTTGTTCCCATAGCAAACCAAACACATCCGCCCGGATGTGGTGGTGGAGGTTGCAACGGAAGACCAAATACACTCATAGGTTGGACAGGTTCCAACTTATACTGGCACAGATGGTTTAATAATTACGAAACCAATATATGCAACGACACAACAAATTTTGACAATGTTGTATATACTTATGATGTCCTTCCCTTTAATTTCCCGTTCTACACGCAGACAACAAATACGAGGCTTTGTATAGACTCAAACGGAGCTATATACCCAAGAACAACAGCGCAAGCTTGCCCAGGTTCATCAGGTCCAACAGCTAATCTGCCAGACCCAGCAGGTCCAAACGGAGTTATAGCAGCTCTGTGGAAAGATTTAGACCCTGCTCATGTTGCAACTTGGGATAACGGGGGTGCGGACTGTGATGGTAGGTGCCCGGAGTGTGAAGATGGATGCATAGGTGCCTGCACTACAACGGGGGATGGTGTCTCCTGGTTCTGCCATCAGCCAGGGGATCAGTCTTGTAATCCCGGATGGACATATTGTTCAGGTGGTTGTACAAACTGCGCCGGTTTAAGGTGGTGTAGATGGTGGGATACTACGGATTCTGACGGAGCATGTTGTGGCACTGGTTGGGAGTGTGACGGAACATGTCATGCTAATAACGCATGTACAGGGTACTGCTATCAAACCCCAGGCTGTGGAAGACCTGCCACTAACTGCAGAATTGGTCCGTGCGATGGAGATCAATGTGATTGTAATGAGAGAGAGATGCACTGCCACGGGAGTTGTATTTTGGGGATATGTACCAGCTGTGATGTAAGGTGTGATGCAACGGGTGGAGCTGGGGGTTGTGGTGGGCAAAATCAGTGCTGTTTTTGGAGAAATGGCGGTTGGGAATGTGCTTGCGCTTCAAACCAAACTTGCCAAGGAGGTTGTGAAGCAGATAATAACTTTTTAGACCCCGAGCCGCAGCAGAGGCAATTCAGAGTTTTGGGTATGGGGTATGTTATGGCTGGTGGTTTTAATGTTGCTGTTGATTGCCCCGGTGCTGACCTTGCTAATGGTATATTTGATGACGATAACGACGGCATATATTACGAAGATGATGATCCATCTGCTCCAAATTGCCAAGCAATAATAATAACATATTATAAGATAACCGATTATGATTATGTAAGAGATTCAGGCTGCGGAAATAGTGATACTGATGATTGTCCTGACACAGCCGAAGATTGCTGCTCTAATTATATTTGCTCCGGAGGGGATTGCCAGTGGTGTGGAGCTTGTGATTCTGATAATAGGGAGCTTTGTAGATTAAGGCAAGCCGGGATTATAAATCCAAACCCAAGCTACGGCAATACATCTGGTGCTGGGAATTGCTCAGCTAAAAACACTTTTCAAGTTGTGCTTTTCTCAGATGGCACAATAGATATAAATTTGGAAAACTGGTCCAGAACAGATATTTTAATTGACCCAGACGGACCTAGTGGTTCCGGTTGCAATTTGTGTGGGCTTTGCATTACAGGTTGCAATTGCGATCCAAAAACTACTCCCAGACCTTTCCTTGTTGGTATAGAAGATTATAACGGAACGAGTGGAATAAGAATAAATAATCCTTTAAATAATGTAACTTATAGGTTCATAAGGGTTGGTCCTGCAGGTACAGTCTGCGGACCTGCTTCTATGGGTACGGCTTTGAGAACAGATTGCCCAGATACTCTACAACCAGGAGTTGCACCAAATAGAACTTGCAGAATAGTCAAATGGGATAACTGGCATGTCAAAGGTCAAGCCGTATGCATAGATATGTACGGTATACTTTATAATGTGGGAACAGGAGTAAATACTGCAAACGATTATGATATCGTATTTTTCTACGAGAATTTCAAAGCACCGTTGCCAGGAATAACTGATCCAGAGGACCAAGCTCGCGCAGCAAGAACAATTCAATTTACAAGAACTATTGGGGTTGAAAACGGAAGCGGAACATTAGGTCAGTATGGCTACTTACCACCTGATGGAACAGGAATAGTTATGCGTTATTCACCTGCCTGGACATACTGGATAGGTCTTGGTATATCACAAGATGCATTTTCTGATATAGCTCATATGTTCTATTCTTCGGGGTGGATGTGCCTTGCCATAAACCCAGGAGGTGCATACTCTCCTGACTCCAACAAATTCAACGATATAGGGGCGTTTTTGCCAATAGGTAGCTTTACAGATGTTAATTCACTTCAGTACTTTTTCCCAGCTGTAAGATATTTGTGCGACCCAGATGGAAAAGCTGAAATAAGATTTATACCACAGGGAACCGAAGCTGCTTCTGCAAGAACAGGAACATCTTGGCCATCTCTGCTTACCCCGGATGCGCCTGGTTCAGGTTCTCTTGCAGGAACTCCTGATGCTTTCCCTCCGAGCCTTGGAGCTCAGAAATTTTCAGATGTCACATTCTTGCTACCCAATTACAGGGTTGATTTCTGGTGCAGACAAAACAACATATCTCAGTTCGTAAAAGACGGAATAGTCGGTGCGACCCCAGTCACTCTCTTTCAGGGATACGGAAACTGGTTTTTGGGGCTTGATCTCAACTTTGTATTAACTTATAACAGAGTTTTCGGTGGTTCAACTACAAACACCACGCAAATATTTATAGATGTAAAACCTCAGATTTCAAATTTAGTTTGGAACGCAGCTGTTCCTATTGTGGGTAGAATAGGTGGTCTTGCAGATATTTTAGGTGATGTCCTTTCAGGATACTTACAAGGTATGTTAGGGGCACGCTGGAACATACCTTTGGATGTAAATAATATTTTGCATATATGGTTCAAGATGATAGCTCCCGAAGGACCTGATGTCACAATAGACGAGTTCCCAAACACATCCCCATGGCAGCAGCTTGAGACAAAATATCCCTGGCAGGTGACTATGCCAGATTATCTTGCTATTTACATAGGTTGCGTTGGTCCTGACCCGATAAACGATTGCAGGAACAGATCTATAACAGGTTCTTTGGATTTGACAACTTTGCTGCAAGCATTTGGAGGGGGATTTTTAGCTCCACCTGTGGGAGTAAGTTCAGCAGACGCAGAGAAAATTTTACCTCCAAAACCCAGAGTTGATGTTGTTCTTCCAAATGGAGAAATGTGCGATTCAGAGAAAAAACCTGTTTGTCTTTTAGGATATGAGGAAGCAAAGAGATTGTTTGGCGGAGAAAACTCTTCTTTATCTGTTGCTTATGCAGGAGTGAAGAAATTAAGCTGGAAAAAATCATATTCATCATGGAAAATTCCTTACAACCTTGAAAGTTATTCAGGGCATATGAGATTAGATTTGGGAGCATTTTTGGATGGAGAAAACGAGATATCATTTTTCGCAATAGATGAAAACAACATAGGCTGGGAAGACATAGTCAAAGTAAGATTTGTTTTGGATAGGGTAGAACCTGAAATAAAAGTTAAAGGCGGAGAGTTTGATGAGAAATTGCAGGGATATGTTTTCCACAGCGACAAAGTTCAAGTTTTAAATATAGAGGTCAAAGATAATGTCACACCAGAGAGTAATATAAAAGTGAGTTGGAGTGTAGATGATGTTGATGTGCAAGGTGAATGGCAAAAAGGAGTAAAGCAAATAACTTTGAACTTGCCAAAAGGAATTTATAAGATTAAGATCAAAGCACAAGATGAAGCTGGGAATGAGGGAGTGTGGGCAGGAGTGATGTATGTTAAAGGAGATGAAGTTATGGGATGCCCTGTAATAGGTAGCGTGACAGAAAGTGATGTGAGCAAGATGTTTGCGCTAATGAATGCCATGATACCTGTAAGCGTAATTCTTGTTGCATTTTATTTTATGAAAGCTTTCAGAAGAAACGGAAAGAACGGAAAAGAAAAAAGGGAGTAGAAAGCAATTAATTTTCATAGATTATTCAATTAATTAGTTTGCCCTATAAATAATCTTGTGGAAGGTAGTGAAATTGTTGAGAAGAAAAAATTATTTTGGGTAGCTTTTGCGTTTCTTTTTTTTTCTATTCTTTTTTTTCATTTGATTATTTTCCCAGAAGCTCCTAATTCGGAAGGTTTGATGATGATAAGTGATATAGGAGAAAGGATAATGGGGATAGATTTTTCAAAGAAGGAATTTATTTATCTACATCCTCGCGAGAAGAAAATTTTGCCTTTTTTATCTGTTGTGAAACAGGATTTTTTCCCTCAGCTTAAATTAAAGATTTTTGGAGCTGAAGTGCCAATTTCGTGGAAGGAGTATCATGGGGGTTTGCTCGCGTGGTTTTTTAAGATTTTAGATAAGCTTCTTTTCTTTTTGGGGGAATTTTTGAGAGCTCAAATCAAAATATATCTTTTTCATTCTCTTTTCTCTTTCTTCTTCCTTTTTTTCCTTTTCAGGCTTTTGAAGGAATACTTTTTTATTGATAAGTTTGTAGTTTATTCCTTGCTTTTTTTTACCTTAACTTCTTCTATCTTCTATTATTTTAGGTCTGCTTTACACCATTCTCAGGCTGGTATTTTTGTTTTGGGTATCATATATTTTTTGAAAAATAGAAGATATATTTTAGCTGGTTTGTTTGCTGGATTAGCAGTTTATTCTTATCTACCTATTATTTTTGCTGTTTTAGGATTTACATTAGCTTATTTTTTGTATCAGAGGAGCTTTAGGTTTATTTTTTTTGTTGCTTTGTTCTCCATAATTTTTTCCTTACCTCATTTATACTATATTTATTCTTCACAGAACGAATCATTCTATGAGGTTTATAATTGTTCAAATTGTGTTGTATTATTCCCTCCAAATACCTTAAAGTATCATATTCGCGACCAGTTAGATCTTTACGGACCATTTAAAATTTTATTTGAGCTTTTTGTTTCGTTGATCTTTTTACCTTTTAAAGCCTCTGAAATTTTGGGTCTTGCTTTTCGTGAGTTGAGGGAAAGTTTTTCGCTTTCTGATGTTATGCTGAAATATGGTATGTTAATTCATCCTCCTCCTTTGAAAAAAATTTCAGATGCAGCTAACCTCATTCATCTCATAATTTTGGCTTTTGGGATATTTTATATAAAAAGAAGATTTGAAATTGTAGTTTATCTTCTATCTTTAGTTTTTTATGCACTTCTTTCTAAACATTTTTTGCTTTTACCGAAGATGATATATTTTCTTTTTCCTATTTATGCATTGGTAGCTGTCCGAGTTTTTAATGAATTTATATTGCGTAAGCAAAACATTATTGCTCTTATTTTTGCCGTGTCTTCTATTTTAAGGTTAGCTGAATTTATTTACTTGAATAAAAATCTTTGGCTCATAGACCTAAAAACCAATCTTGAAGTCATAGATTTTTTCAAAGATAAGGAAGTAAAAAGCGATGAAATATTACTTTACTGCTACCCCCCGCCTTTTAAGATTTTCACAAACGGAAGGCTCAACCCTCCAGTTTTTCTGCTAATATTTGAAAAATTTGATGATTTTATAACAAAAAGGTCAATAGAATTTGTGATAAATCAAACAAATTTCAAATACATCGTCTTTGATATTTCTTTTCTTCAACATGTTTTTCAAATTATTGAAAATGACGATAAAGGATTAGAATTAAAAATAGTTTTTCGTAATGCTGCGTTTTTTGTTGTTGAAATTGAGAGGAATAACAAAGATAAATGAAAAGCTCTTTGGTCTTATAATTATTTCTCTCTCATTTTTGATCTTGTATCCTAAAAATATAGATACTCTTTTTTACTATGATGATAACCCGATAAGATATATGGTAGCTAAAAAATTAGCCGATGGAAATATAAAAACAACGGATGAATTCGTCTCTTTTTTATCTTTCGGTTCAGCGGAAATATATATCCCTTTTTTTCTCGTTTCAAAGATTCTCAATATAAAAAATGATGAGATGATTTATAATTTTGCTTTACTTTTTTATTTTGTTTCATCTTGCCTTCTTTTGATTTTTTACTTTGCAAATTCGCCTGGTTTTGCTTATATACTAGTAATTTTTTGTATTCTTGGTATTTCTGCCGTGGTTGGGGGGCATATACACTGGCTTTTGTCTTCTGTCTTATTTACTGTTATTGTTTCAAAAATTTATGTTTCCGGAAAGCTTACCATTTCAGATTACATTATTCTTGGAATTATTCATTTTATATCTCCTCCTCTCATAGTATTTTCAGCTATTTTTTCTCTTGTAGAGAGGAGGTTAGATATATTTTTCTTTCCTTTTTTGATATACTTTTTTAAAGCTTTTGTTGTGCATATTGTTTTGGTCAAATATATAAGGGAATTTCTATCCCCGGAAGTCACACATGAAAATTTCATGGTAGAAGATAAGATGTTTTTGCCAGTAGATTTCGGAATTGCTTTGCGACTTTTAAGTTTTGATTACTTTAAATTATCTTTCATTTTTGCTCCTCTAATTTACATCGCAGCTTTCAGATCGATCACTACAACTAAAAAAATATTTATTATTCTTGCCTTTATTTATTACCTACTCGTTTTTTTCAACGGTGTTGTTTTGAAACTTTGGGAAAGGGAAGGTATGGTCCCAAAATTTCTACTCATATTTTCTACTTTTATTTTCAGTCCAAACCCTGTAAGATTTGTTCCTCTTTTCCTTACTTTTTCTCTCCTACAAATTAGAAAGGTAAAATTTGATGATTATTTTAAAATTATTGCTTTGAGTTTCTTTTTGCTTAGGGCTTCTATTTCTCTCTTCGGTTTTGGACCTTTACCAGAAAAATTGCCGGAAAGCGTAAATTATGTAATTGAATATTTAATCAAAAATACAAAAAAGGAAGACAAAATTCTCGTTGAAGGTGATAAACATATATTTGAAAAGGGAAAATTAATCCACCCTCTCTATGGTTCACATATTTTACCTTACATAATAGCTAATGTTGAAGGTAGAAATTTTATAGGTTTGGGAGTTCCGTGGGGACCTTTCTTTTCTCCATTTATAGCTGGCAGGTTCAAAGAAAGACCCATAGATAACTCTGATATTCTTTCTTTCATATCAAAAAACGATGTAAAATATATACTTTGTTGGACTCAAGAATGCGAGAGCTTTTTTAGAGAATTGGGAAAGAAAATTGTTGTGATAGATAAATTCAAAATAGTACATATTCAGGAATAATGAATTCTTTATGTTTTCAATCTTTGTAGTATATTGGGCAACCCTTACATATATCCGGAATTTTCTTCCTGAAATTTTTCAAAAATTCATATCTTCTTTTCATCACACCTTCCAAATCATCAAAAACATTCCCAAAAGTTCTTTCTGGTCTCACAAAAAGAAAACAACATGGGAATGCATTTCCGTATATATCTATTGCGAGAGAAAAAAAGGCAAAGTGACAGAAACCTGAAAAGAAATCTCCTTTCTCAAAACTGCAAAAAGGCGAAAATCTTATTTTTAGCCCTTGACTTTTGTATCTTTGGAGCAAGTTTTTAAGATTGTTTATCTCTTCTTTTGTAGGAGTTCCGACATCAAATTGAGCGAATTCAGCTACAAAAACCGTTTCAATATAAAATTTTTCTACTCCTAAACTCGCACAGAAATTTATAACTTCTTCAACATCATCTAAATTTTCTCTCATAACCACCATTTTCAGCGATATAGTTGGTTTTTTGTAATTTTTCTTTCTTTTCAAATCAATAAGCTTTTTCAGGTTCTTCACGACCAGATTTATGTCTCCATTTACTCTTATTTTTCTGAATTTTTCTGGATTTAGTGAATCTATTGATACTGCGATTTCATCTATTTGAGTTTCTATAAATTTTTCTACATCTATTACAGAAAAGTTTGATGTAACGAAAGTATAGAAATTTTTTGATGAAGCATATTTCAGCATATTGTAAAATTCTCTGTTCAAAAAAGGTTCTCCCGCTGCGTAAGGGAATAAAAAAAATGAGTCAGAAAATATATCAGCTGTTTTTCTGAATTTATCAAAACTCAGGTATTCTTTTGGGAAATCTCCAGCTCTACACATTACGCAATTGAAGTTGCATCCTCTCATAGTTTCAATAAATAAAGTTGTTGGACGGATATTTTGCGATACAATCCCAAAGTTTTTTGCAAGATAAGATTTTATGAAATTTTGTAGTCTCTTTGGAGTAAATTTCCCGATTGAATTTGAGGAAAAGCTTTTTGCTCTGAAAGTTTTAATATCGTGTATTATATCTTTTATGAACATTTTCTCTTTTATCATTATTTTCTTTTGTTTAAATTACTACTTTATTTTATGCTTCCCCATTTTTGTTGCACATTCTACAATAGGTTTCGCAATTTTTACAGAAATCTGGGGGATCGCTTCTGAACTTTTTGAGGAACATTAGTCTATTTTTCAACGCCCTTTGAGGGTCTTTGAGAATATTACCTAAACTTGCCTCTTTATTACCAAAGTTTCTGCAACAAGTGTAGAGTTCCCCGTCATAACCTATTGTTCCCATAAAGAATGCATTAAAACAATAGCCTTTTGGTATAGAGCCTTGCGCTTTGCTATCCCATAAGTATATATATATTTTTGCCTTGTTCTTGAACTTTTCTTTTAATTGAATCACTCTATTTATATCTTCTGATGAAAATTGTGTTATCTTCCTGAGTAAATACCCGTCCGCTGAATCTTGAAAATAAAATTTCTTTACTCCAATAGAAAGTCCAAACTCTACTATATTCTCTAATTCATCTATGTTTTCGTTAGAAATTAGTGTTCTGATAGATATTATTGGAAATTTTTGACCGTTTTTTTGCTTTAATGAAAGAATAGTTTTTAGGTTCTCAATTACACGGTCAAGATTACCTTTCCGTAGTAGAAAAAATTTTTCGGGGTTAAGGGAATCAATAGAAGCCATAATTTCGTTAGCTCCCATATTGATAGCTTTTTGTGGGTCAATAACAGAAAAATTTGATGTAATACCTACTATGAACTTTAAATTAAAAGATGCGTATCTTACTATATCGTAAATATCTCTGTTTAAAAACGGCTCTCCGATACCATAGGGAGTGAGAAAAATTGAATTGCTGAACTGATTTAATATTTTTTTTGATTCTTCAAAAGATAAGAAAGAAATTCTTTTGACTTTCCATGCATCACACATTATACATCTGAAGTTACATCCTCTCACTGTTTCAACTTGTATATCAATAGGCTGAATCTCCCCTATAAAAATACCAAATCTTTGAGCAATAGCTGACGAGATTATGTTTAAAATTTTTTTCGCGTTGACTTTCTTATATACAAAGTTAAATCTCTCTTTTTTATCTTCAAATTTAAATATATCAGTAATAGACATAGCTACCGTTTCCAGAGGCAAAATTTTCTTGCTTTATCTGTAAATTTTTCTTCTCTTTGAAATTTCTGAAATATAGCTCGCATTTTTTGCAGAATTCAGGCGGTGAAGATCTGAATTTTTTGAGGAAAAGATTTCTGTTTTTGAGAACTTTATGAGGTTCATGAAAGATGTTCCCAAAACTTGCGCTTTTATCCTCCATAACCTTGCAGCAGGGATAAGCTTCTCCTCTGAAATCTATTATAGTTGAATAAAAAGCCATAAAGCAGTAGCCTGATGGTTTGAACCCCTTTATATCTCCCCTATAAGATAAAAGTATAAAGTGAGCTTGTTTTTTATATTTCCTTGTTAATTCATTAATTTTCAAAATATCCTCTGTTGTTAGATCGTTGGGTTTTGATATTAAATTACCATCAAATAGTGTCTGAATATAGAAGTTTCTGATGCCTATTGATATTCCAAATTGAAATATATCTTCAAGTTCGTGGAGGTTAAGCTTTGATACAACTGTTCTTATAGAAATAATAGGATACTTTCTGTCTCCTTTTAATTTGACAAGTGTTATAAGATTTTTCTTGACTATATCAATATTTCCATGTCTTAACATGAAAAATTTTTCTTTATTGAGTGAGTCAATAGATGCTGTGATTTCATTAGCATCCATTTCAAGAACCTTTTTTGGATCAATAACAGAAAAGTTTGATGATACTGATGTTAAAAGTTTTAGTTCTTCCGATGCATATTTTACTATCTTATATATTTCTTTGTTTAAGAATGGCTCGCCAACTCCGTATGATTGAAGAAAAATAGATTTCCTAAAATGAGGTAAAATTTTTTTTACATCTTCGTAAGATAAAAAGTATTTTGGGAATTTCCAAGCGTTGCACATTATACATTTGAAATTACATCCTCTCACAACTTCAAGATATAACTCAGGAGGATAAAGTTCAGATAAAAATAAACCAAACCTTTGAGCTATTGCAGAGTTTATTAGGTTGAGAATTCTTTCAGGTGCGATTTTATCTAAATTTCTCAAAGTTTCAGGGTGTATAATTGAATAGTTATTCCTGAATAATTTCTTTCTCAAAACATTTTGTATTCTTAATAGCATACGATATTCTCCTCATTTGTATCTTCTTTATTTATAATTTTTGGCTTACTACTTTTCAATCCTCTGAAACTTTTGAAATTTCTGAAATATAGCTCGCATTTTTTGCAGAATTCAGGCGGTGAAGATCTGAATTTTTTGAGGAAAAGATCTCTGTTTTTGAGAACTTTATGAGGTTCATAAAAGATGTTCCCAAAACTTGCATTAACATCATCTACAACCCTATAACATGGATACACATTTCCCCTGTAATCAATTGAAGCTAACGAAAAAGCTACGGGGCAATATCCTTCCGGGACATCCCCTTTAAAATCACTCCTATATGATGTAATTGTTAATTTGGCTTCTCTTTTATATTTATTTACAACCTCATAGATTTTGGATATATCGTTTGTATCTATATCATCTTTTTTTGAGCACAAATTTCCATCTACCAAAGTTTGAAAGTAAAATTTTCTGATGTTAAGTGATATACCAAATTTTATAATATTTTCAAGTTCGTGGATATTATGTTTAGATATGACTGTTCTGATAGATATTATAGGATATTTTTTCTCTCCCTTCAATTGTGTTAAGATTTTTAAATTCCTTTCTACTAATTCAAATCTACCTTGCCGTATTGCATAGAAGTTTTCGGGGGCAGTTGAATCAATAGAAACCATAATTTCGTTAGCTCCCATTTCCAGAACTTTTTGCGGGTTAATAACAGAAAAGTTTGAAGTGATATAAGTTATGAACTTTAGTTCATAAGATGCATACTTCACTATATCATAAATATCTTTGTTAAGAAACGGCTCTCCAATACCATAAGCATGAAACATCAATGACTTTCTAAAATAAGGAAGAATTCTTTTTGCCTGTTCGTATGTAATTGATAATTTTGGGAATTTCCACGCACTACACATTATACACTTGAAATTGCATCCTCTCACGACCTCAAGGAAAAATCCAACTGGGTGGAGTTCAGATATAAAAATTCCGAATTTTCTGGCAAGGTTAGAAAAAATTAGGTTTAATATCCTCTCTGTCGAAATTTTTTTCAATTTGTTCAAAAAAATATCTATCCTCTCTCCATTTATCTTAAAGACATGCATCTTATTTATAGACATCCATCTTATCTCCCTTTATTTTCTAAAATATAGGGGACATTCAAGACAAAAATTCGGCGGAGAGCTTCTGAAGTTTTTTATGAACTCTTGCCTTTTCTCAATTGCAACTTTAATGTCCTCTTCCGATGAAGCCACTCCAAATGACGGATCATTCATATCCATATATGGATATGGCATACAGCATGGGATGATTTTTTTATCTACATCTATTGTTGCCATAAAGTGCGCAAGGTAGCAATAACCTCTTGGATAATCTCCTCCCAACTCAAAATTTACAATTGACATCTCAATCTGATTTTTATACTTTTGTTTGAGTTTTTGTAGGAAGAAAAAGTCATCGGGATCGGGAGTATGAAATACTCCGGGAACATCAAAGGCAAGTTTTTGGAATTTTACTCTATCAACACCTAAATCAATGGCGTTTTTTATAATATCTTCTGCATCCTCTTTTGTTTCCTTTGCAAAAACAGCACTTATACTTATTATCGGTAGCTTTTTTTTAAGTTTCCTTCTTGTATCAACTAAATTTTTCAGGTTCTTAACAACTATTTCTAATGTGTTATCGTTTCCGTTCTGATGTTCTCTTTTGTTTTTTATGACTTGATTTTTTATAGCTTCTTGATATAGACTTTCAAGTTTTGCTCTCATTTTTTCTCTTTTGGTTATTTCAAGTTTCTCTATATCTACTCTTATCTTATCAATAATTTTGTCGAGTTCTCCTCCTTTTCTGACGAAGTTATATTTTTGTTTGTCAAATGAGTCAATAGAGGCATTTATTTCAAATAGTCCGGAGTTTATGATGTCTTCGGGGGGAGGCAAGACTGTGAAGTTAGAGAAGATTATAACGATGGCTTTTCTTTGAGCATAATTTATCATTTTGAGAGTATCCTTTGATAAAAATGGTTCCCCGCCATAGTTCAAGGTAATGAAAATAGCTTCTGGGAAGTTATCAATGATTTTTTTAAAGTTGTCAAAAGGAAGTTTTTGGATTTTGAGCTGTCCAGCACCACACATAACACAGTTCAAATTACAACCTTTTACTGGTTCAACTTGCAAAATAACAGGTTTAGATTTGAGTCCGAGTCCGAATTTCCAGTTGAGATAGGATGAGATGAAGTTTTTGATTCTCAAAGCTGTAAGTTTTGGTTCAGAAGGGGGGAACATTCGTGGTAGAGCAAACATTAATTTTTCTATGTCAAGAAGCATCCTTTTTAAGATGAATTTTCCGAGATTCAGCATCTAAATAATTATAAGCATTTTTTGGATGATTTGTTTTTTGTATATGAGGGAAATATTACATTTATCTTTGAGAATTTTCTGAAAATTTGTTTTTTTTTTGCGCAACTTAAATTGAAATTGTAAGAAATCAAAAAGGAGGTGGCAGAAATGACGAGATTTAGCTTTAAAAATAAAGGAAAATCATTTATTTTATTGTCGGCGGTAGTGTTTATCTCATCTCTTTTTATTTTCGGGTGTGGACAAACTCTTCAAGATCAAACTCAATCATCTTTGTTAGATAAACAAAGCAATATTATCACAGCGGACCATGATCGTAGGCTATTTTTTAAGACTTCTCACAATCAGATAAGGTTCGGATACGCGGGGCAATCTTGCTTTGTAAAACTCGGAGGTAATTTTTTAGTTGATGGATATAACTCTTTTTGCGGTGAATACAACCAAAACCAAAACATATCAACAGGTAGCGTAGCTTATGTAAATGATATAAAGATAAACGGGAGAAATGTTAATATTACGGGTCAGGTTGTTCCAGTCCAAAGCTGTGATATTGATGTCTCTCAAATTATTGAAAAAGCAAGACAAAACAATAATAACTCAGTTATTCCTTCGCAGTTCATAAGAGATGGGAAACTCAAACTTGAAAACAATGATAAGCTCACTTTACCCTCTGGTGTTTATTATTTCGGGGAGATAAAAGTTTCTGGTAGGGCAGTTTTGGAGTTTTCAGGACCAGCAACGGTTGTGGTAGAGGGAGATGTAAGTGTAGAGGGACAAGGACAAATAAAGACAAATCCAGTTTTTCTGAAAATAATCTCAACGGGGAAAGTTAAAGTAGAAGGACAAGGAGCGATTTATGCAGGTATAGTAGGGAATGAGGTAAAAGTAGACGGGAGAGGACAGATCTTTGGAGGAGTAATTTCAAGGGAGTTCAAAGGAGAGGGTCAAGGAGCAGTTCATTTTGATAAAGGTTTAGGGCTTGACAGAATAGAAGTTTTTCCATCAGAGGTTACGATAAAGGTAGGAGAAACGGTTCAGCTGACAGCATTAGCGAAAGATGTTTTTGGTAATGAGATAAGCTGTGTAGGATTTGAGTGGGGCTCATCTGATCCAAATGTAGCGGTAGTAGATGAAAACAGATTAGTTCAAGCAGTTGGAGAAGGAAGGGCAATAGTTTCGGCAACTGCAAAGAAAGAGGATTATAGTTTGGATTTCAAGGGAGAAGCGATAGTTAATGTTGTTGCAGGGATTCAAATTTGTTCAACTTATTTCCCCTCTGGCCCTCTGCAGTATATTGAAGAAAATTTATTCTTTGACTCACTTCAAAATTGTCTTGAGGGATTTGATTGGGTTGCGATTTCCAATTGCGCTTTACAACAATTTCTTCAAGGTTATGAGGATATACCTTCTGTTATTTTCAGCTGTATTTTGGGTGTCCATGGTTGGGAATGGGTACAAAAATTTAATAGGATCAGAATAGATGAACCTGGAACATATTATTTGGTATACGAAGGTGGGGCTTTTAGCTGGGGAATATGCGGAGGTCCGAGACTTGATTGGACATGGTGTCAGCAAACAATTTTTGTAACAGATGATGGAGAAGGGATGTATTTTAGGTTACCATGTTATTCTCCTACTTTTTTCTCTAATTCTACGGAAGTATACGATTTCTTTGGAGGATATACTATTACTCTGACCGCTCCTAAATCTGGATATTTATATGTTGGTGTAGGAGATTCATATTGTCCAGATAATTTTGGAATAGTTTATAATAAAATTATCCCTGCTGAACCATATCCTAGTTTTATTACTGTAGATTCGAGGCATGCTTGTTCATGGGTAAGGGGTTCCAAAGAATACAAATTAGGTACCGTCTTCCCTTTTGCTCCCGGGAAATATAAGCTAATAATAGAGAATGGTGGATATAAAAACTCTGGACTTTCACCGTGGGATTTATACCTTGAGCTTATAAACTCTGGTTGTCTGGACTGGTACTTAGTGATGGCAGATTATATGTTATCTCATGGTAAATGGAGATGGTTTGTAAGAATAGTTGTTGATGGGACGGGGAAATCTTTTGATTTAGGCGGGGAAGCAGATTTTAATAGCTATGGTGAGCTAATATCGTATTGGGGTGGTAAACATATTACAATAGATGTTCCTCCAGGATGCAACGGAGTTTGGTTCTACGTACCTGATGATAGATGTGAAGATAATATTGGAAAGCTTCTCATAAGAGTTGAGAAATTGGATTAGTTTAGCAATTGATAATATTTGAAATTGGATTTATTTTATAGTATTGGGATAATTTTCGTTATTAGATCCTATCTCAAATTATACTATATACAAATATACTATATACAAATGAGAGGCGAAGAAACAAAAGAAATCAGAAAGATGTTAAGAGAAGGAAAGTCTAAGTTGGACATTGCAAAACATATAGGAATTATCAAAAGCGTTATAATATTATTATCCGAATTATTACAAAAACCTCTTGGTTGGCTTTCCTCATATATTAGAGCCAAGAAGGTAATTTATCACCTACCCAAAAATGTGCATAGAGTTCTTGATATAGGTTGTGGTTATAAACCATGGTTTTTTTATCTTAACCTGGAAGATTTTCAAGAATTAGAAATTATAGGAGTTGATATTGTTCAATATAGATACTCCGAGAAAGTTCCATTTAAATTTGTAGTAGCAGATGTTGATCACAGTAATTATCTTCCTTTTTCCGATAATTGTTTTGATCTTGTAACATCTTTGGCTGTTATAGAACATTTGCTATACTATCAAAGTTTTGTAAAAGAAGTTTATAGAGTTTTGAAGCCAGGTGGTTATTTTATTCTCACTACTCCTCATATTTCTGCCAAACCTATTTTAGAGTTTTTAGCTTTTAAGTTTCGCATAATAAGTAGAGAAGCGGTGGCAGATCATAAGCAATACTTTGACGAAAAGAAAATTGTGCAAAATTTGGAGGGTGCTGGATTTAGTATTGTTGAATTAGAAAAATTTGAGCTCGGGTTAAATATTTTTGTAAAGGCTAAAAAGCAAATGTGAAGAGCAAATGCGGATAGAAACTTCCCTTCCTTCATTACTAGTTACTAATATGCTATTTTTTTCTGAAAATTATTTTATATTAAAATCAATATAGTGATGTCTTCGGGGGAAAATTTTGATTTTGATGGAATAAAAAAGAGCATTTTTCAGGCTTTATTTTTGAGCGGTATCCCATTTTTTGCATATGTGAATTTTATAGATAGTGTAAAATTTAGTATAATCCCGTTTTTAATATCATCCTTCCTGTGCGCGTTTTCTGTGTCTAATCTGAATGTTTTCTTTGAAAGAAAAAATTTATTTCACCTTATTTTAAGTGTGTCTTTTTTCATCTTGGGTTTGCTCTTTACATTTAGTGAGAATAATATTGCAATTTCTTTTGTTTATGTTATTATATACCTCACCTGGGTGATGTACTATATCACAAGAAAAATTATGTTTTTTCCTGATGTTCTTCTACATATTACAGGTGGAATTTTGATTTTCTCTTTTGGTTTAGTTTGGGGGGTTCATGAAAGAAAACAAGAAAAACTTTTTGACTTTCTTTTCCTTGATAATGAAAAAGTTTTACTTTCACTTTTCGTTTCATTTGCTTTTACCGCAGGATATCTTATTGACCTTGTTGATGATATGGAAGAGGACAAAAAAATAGGACAAAAAAATTTGGCTGAAAAAATCGGTGTAAAATTAACTTTTTTGCTTTCTGCTCTTCTTTTTCTTTTGTCTTACATAAATGGATTTTTTGTTATAAAGCAGAATATATCAAAAATAATTTTCATCTCTTTATTTTTAACTCATATCTTCACTGCAACAATTTTATTTTTGAGCAACTCAATGCTCAAATTCATCCCGAATTATAGAAATTTTTATAGGGTTCTTTTCGTTTTATACTGTATCCTTATAACTTATGAAAATAAAAATCACCTTTTATTTTTCTAAGTAGATTATTTCCATTTTCTGTCCTATTTTCTTTTCTATTGATTGATTGTGTTTCCTTTATTTATTTTTTTCTCACTTTTGTGTTGGTGGTTTGAAAAGTTCGTCGCAAGCTTGCTTGAAACCAAAACGGCAACCCATCTCAAGATACTCTTTATTTTTGGTCTCTTTCCAAAGTTCATAACATATATCTCCTCTGCTTCCCTTACAACTTTTTATCCTATATTCTTCAAATTTTTGGGTATCTCCTTTCTGCTTGTATGTATTAGCTAAATTAAGGCAAGCTCCTCCGTTTCCTGCCTCACAAGCCTTCTCATAAAGAGAGAGTGATTTTTTCTCATCTTTCGGTAATCCTTTACCGATTTCATACAAAAAACCAAGAAGAAAACAATCTACCGGGTCTGGATCTTTCTCATTACATCCGTTTTGAGCTAAATTTATAGCTTTATTTAAAAGTTTTTGAGCTTCTTGTTGATTATTGTATCTCTCATCTTGTATGTTAGAGAGATGATAACAACCCCATGCGTCCCCAAAATTGCAAGACTGCTTATAGAATGTTTCTGATCCATTTCTCCCAAGCAATTCCCCAGCCCTTATGGAGTATCCCATAGCTGTGTTAAAATCTCTTTTTTTGCCCCATTTCCCTTTTGAGTATACGACATATAGTTTTATGCAAGATATAGCGTCTCCGCCTACGCATGCAGCATCAAAAAACTCAATAGCCTTCTCATAATTCCTTTTCTTCTCATAATATTCTCCCACTTTAACACAATTTGTTATTGAACCTGTGAAACAGCTGGTTTCCATCTGAACTAAATTCTGCTCTGCTACACTTACTGATTTCTCTCCTTTTTGACCTATTAGCAAAAAAGCTAATAAAGTAACCATCATAGTAAATTTATTTTAATAACTTCATCATCTTCTGATGTACAAATAGCATTTTTTACAAAATTGTGGAGGATTATTTCTGAAATTGTTGAGGAAATTCTGTCTTCTTTCAAGAGCTTTTATTATATCAGTGTTTTCTATGTTGCCAAATTTTGAAAGTTCTGTGTTTTCAAATATCGGCGGCATACAGCAAGGGAAAATGTTACCAAAGACATCTACAAGAACCATAAAATGGGCATAAAAGCAATAACCTTTTAGCTCCGATGCGTGATCAAAGTTCGCAAATATAATCTCAATCTGATTTTTATATTTTTCTTTAAGTTTGCATAGAAAAAGAAAGTCTGTGGAGTCAGGTGTATGAAATACTCCGGGGACATCAAATGCAAGCCTTTGAAATTTTACTCTATCAACACCTAAATCAATAGCGTTTTTGATAATATCTTCTGCGTCTTCTTTTGTCTCCTTTGCAAAAACAGAATTTATACTTATTATTGGCAGATTCTTTCTTAATTTATTTCTTGTTCGTATTAATGTTTTGAGATTTTCTACAACTTTTTCAAGTGTGCTTTTGCTTTTTTCTAATCCGGTTATTCCGTTTCTTAAAATAATTTTTTCTTCTTGTTTCCCGTCTTCTGATTTCCCATTTTTTGATTTTATATCAAATTCGTTTTCGTTAAATCTAAGTTCTTTGAATATTTTTTTTAGCTCGCCTGACTTTCTTATAAACTCATATTTTTCCTTATCAAAAGAGTCTATTGAGATGTTAATTTCAAATAACCCTGAATTTACCAGCTCCTCTGGATGTGGCAATATCGTAAGATTTGAGAAGAGTATAACACAAGATTTTTTCTGCGAGTACTGAATCATCTTTATTATATCTCTTGATAAAAATGGCTCACCGAGAAAATTCAGAATGGTTATAAATGCTTCGGGAAATTTTTCACTCATTTCCTTGAACTTTTCAAAAGACATCATTTTGAGCCTCAGTTCTCCTGCTCCGCACATAACACAATTTAGATTGCAACCCCTTACAGTCTCAACCTGAAAAATTATCGGTTTTACCTTTTGTATAGAAAAATTGTATTTCCATTTTACAAATGCTGCAATAAGATTTTTCATCCTCTTTAACGAAAGTTCTGGGTCGGAAGGTGGGAAGATTCTTCTGATAGCAAAAATTGCTCTTTCAGGATAAAATTGATTGAATACCCATAAACGATTTAACACAAAATTTAGCATATCATACATACATATATAAATACACATTATTCATAATAAAAAGAAATAAAATCAAGTAAAAAATAGGTAAAGAAGATAAAGAGATTAAAAAATGAAAGTGCGAGAGAAAATAAAAAGATGAGAAAAACAAGTTTAGACCTTATAGTTATTAACTTCATCTTGTATATATGAAGCTTAAAGACAAAATCTTATCTTTTTCGGAGGAAAACATCTTCAAACAAAATATCTCATCTATTTCCGAAAACATCTCAAGAATTTACGAAGAAGAAATCTCGCAATTATATAAAAAGTATTTGGGGGATGTTGATGGTATTTGTATCGCTGGATTTGGAAGCTTTGCGAGAAAATTTATGGCTCCTTGCTCGGATTTAGATTTCGTCATACTAACATCTTCAAAAGCAATTGCAGAAAAAGAAACAAATAAAAATAAAATCTCTTCCTTTATCCATCATGTTTGGGATATAATTTCAAAGGCTGAATACTCTGTAAGAACCCCAGAAGAAACTATAAACCTCGCTCTTGAAGATGAAAAAGTCCTCACATACCTTGCTGACATAAGATATATAGCAGGAGATAATAAAGTTTTTAACCATCTATTATACCTTATAAATCAATTGAAAAACACTCATAATGTCAAAATGTTTTCCATTTTATCCCAAGATAGAGTTGTGCGTATATCAAAGTATCAAAACCTGGTTGAACCCGATCTCAAAAAATCTCCCGGCGGTCTTGAGGATTTCTTCTTTATGAAAACACTGCAAAAACTTATATCAGACGACATTCTTGTTTCTCTGAAAGAAATAGAAAATGATTTTTTTAGCATTCTTGAATTGAGATTTATTCTTCACATATTGACAAAGAGAAATACAAACTCTCTTTATATCGGTCTGGTTGAAGATGTTTTGAGTTTCATAAAATCAAAAACTGGGAAAAAGTATGAGGTTCAAGAATTTATGACCAAAGTTATATCATCTATGCAAAGAGTAAAGGTTTATGCTGATATATCGCATAATTTTGTGAAAAAGAAAATCTATCCCCCCAACCCGGCTTTAATCTCTTACTTTGGACCTTATTTTTCAGATGGAGAATTTCTGTACGCTGATAATGAGCTATTTAAAAAAGAACCTTATAGATTAGTTGAAATATTCAAGATTGCCAAGGCGAATGAGCTTGATTTAGCTCCTGAAACCTCATATTTCATATTGAAGATGAAAAATATTGATTTGAGCGAAGATATACAAGCAAACAGGCTCTTTTTTGAAATAATAACAGATCTCGGAGGTATAGAAAAAACTCTCATGCGAATGAAGGAGCTCGGAATACTTGAAAAGATCATTCCAGAATTTGCAAGAGTCTCAAATTTATATCAAATATATCCTCCTCATATCTATCCTGTTGGTGTTCATCTTATAAAGTGTGCAGGTGAAATGGAAAAAATACTTTCAGGAATAAAACCAAAATTTGTAGAAATAATGCCTGGGTTAGATGAAATAGATAAAAATATAGCTCTACTATCTTCTTTTCTTCACGATATAGGTAAGGGCTCTAAAAAAGATCACTCCGAAGTTGGAGAAGAGTTAGCTGAAAGAATAGGAAAAAGATTAGGTTTAGCTGGGGAAAGCCTTAATAGATTAAAGTTTATCGTCAGAAATCATCTGATCCTACCTCATTTTTCGCAAAGAAGAGATTTACACGAAAGGGAAACATTAGAAAAATTAGCATCATCTTTCCCTGACCATATCACGCTTAACACGCTTTATTTGGTATCTATTGCCGATGCGTTAGCAACAAATCCTAATAATTGGAACCACTGGAAGGCTCATCTGCTCGGAGAAATTTACGGAAAGGTTGATGATGAGATGAGAAAAGGGTTAGGTTATGTTGAAGAGGAACATGTGGATGTTGATATACTACGAGAGGAACTTTCTCAAATTTTTCCGCAAGATTTGGTTTCTTCTTATATATCCTCTCTTTCATATAAGTTCATCTCATTTTTCAATTATGATAGGCTTTTCAGATACTCCTACCTGCTTTTGAAGGCTTATGTTGATAAGAAAGGAGTTGCAACTTATACTGTAAGGAAGGAAGGAGTTATTGAGATTGTGGCCATAGATAAGGATACCTGGTCGCTCATAAGTGAATGCGCAGGACTTTTATTCATCTCAGGGTTCAATATACTATCACTTTATTCCGAGGGAGGAGTACTGGGCTTATCTATAAATGTATTCTGGGTTCAACCGCAAGATAAAACCAAAGCTCAAAACTTTATCAGAATGTTCAAAAACAGAAACCTTGACGAAATAATAGAGCAGGTGAGAAGAAAGAGAGAAAAATTTACGGGGAAGCAATTCGGTATAAAAATGAACTCAAAGGATTCCGTGAGGGTTATTTTTGATAACACAACATCTCAAAATTATACTATCGTTGAGGTCTACTGCTATGATAGACCAGGTCTTCTTTTTGATATATCTTGTGCTATATCTTTTATGGGGTATGAGATATCAGTTGCAAAAATTTCAACAAGGGAGGATAAAGTTGCAGACATTTTCTATATAAGAGATAGGACTACTGGGAAAAAACTACAAGACGACCAATGCAAAGCTCTTAAAGATTCTATAAGGAACGCTATTATTCAAGGTATTCAGATTCAGCTTGGGCAGCGACAATTTCTTTGAACTCCTCCGGATTTTCCCTCATTTTTTCAAGGTTCTCTCTTATTTGGAAGATAACTTCATCAAATTCCACTATAACTCTTTTCCTCTTTATTGGGTTTGCATGAGATACTACCTCTTTGTACACAAACGGATGCTGTACCCCTATTTCTTTGAGTTTCTGGACTATTTCTTTTACTATGATGTGTAGTTCTTGTAGTAATTTAGCTCTTTCTTCTCTTTTCGGTTTAGCTTCCTTTAACGGCGTATCAAATGGCCAATCTGCTTTCTTTAATATCGGATCCCACGCAGAGCCAGAAAATTTTTCTTCATGCTCATATACCATACCCATCGTCACATAATGAATCTCTTCAACTGATTGTAAGACTTCATCATCTGTCTCCGGTTTATCTGGGAACATATCTACAAGCTCGTTGTATATCCTCAACGCAACATAAGCCTTCTCTTTGATGTTCGGTTGTTTCTCTATGTTGAGGTTTATCATCAAGGTTGCATAATCCCACGGAATTATAACAGATGGTATTTTTTTTATTCCCAAATCAAGACAGGCAAGATACCTGTGTTGTCCATCAAGAATTATGAATTTATCTTCATCTGGTTTTTTAGCTACAACTAATGGAACAACAAAACCTACTGTTGAGATTGATTTTGCAAGGTTCTTTACATGTGGCTTTGATGGCTTCCTCTGATATACAACCACCTCAAGGTTCTCAACTGGTATTTCAGATACTATTAAATCGTATCCCTTGTAAGGCTCTTTGATAATATAGATGTTTTTAAGAAGACTTTTTATATCTTCTGCTTTCTCCTCTTTTTTCTCTTTTTTTGTATCAAAAAGTTCTGACATAATTTCTATTTTATTACTTCAAACTTCGCTATCATAATCAGCGAAAAAAATATTTTTTCTCAAATTATAGTCAATCTACGACTTTATACAACTTTCTATACAGGTATCTATACAAGCATTTTTTATGTCATAATCAGGCGAACGGATCTATTTGCTTTCTGTCTGAGTAGATTGACTAGCTTTGTCGCAATGAGAAAAATCCCCTTTTCAGGGCGGCCCTACAAAGCCATCAGGACCTAACCTTTTCACTATCCCCTCCCACCTCCCTTGCACCACAACAGGGCGCAAAGGAGAGAAGTCCCTCACAAAAGACCTCCCAAGGAGAGGTATAGCGAAGGCTACCCTCAGAACTCGCCAGAGTTTTTGGGAGCTTTTCTCCCCCCTTACAGGTTCCTGCCTTCGGTTCCCCTGCTTTTGGGACTCCGGCTCACTCTGAGAGCTTTCTTTTCTATTACTCACTTCCATCAAAAATTTCTCCAAAAATTTCTTCTCCTTCTTTAACCTCCTCAAATCTCTCCTTATTCCATTCGCTTTGTATTTGTTTTTCTCTTCCTTTAATCTCCCCACCAAATCCTCCTCCATCTTACCTAATCTCCATAGTGCATATTGAATGTAAATCTGGCTTTTGAGAAGCTTTTTGTAGTTCTCTGGTATTTCTTCTTATCTTTTTCAGTATTCTCCTATAAGAGAAAAATTGAAGGATTTTTCTGAGTTTTGCTTTCCCATCACCCCTCCTTCCTTTTGGAAGTTTTTTTATATCCTCAACTGCAATTGCTTTTCCTTTCTCCTTTGCAAATCTTATAACATCATGAGCTATCAACCACTCCTCATATTCTTTCCTGTTTCTGCTTTTGTATTTTAAAAGATGAGAAAGATAGGTTGATTTGTAGCTTTGCAAATTTCCATCAGGAGAAACTTCTGCAAGAGCAAGATGAAAAGGTCTTGCATTCACATCTATTCCTATCACTCCTTTTGCTTTTGTAATTGTTTGTGGAGGAACATCAAGAGAAAATTTAACGAACCCGTATATTTGCCCATCTTTGAGTTTTAGTTCAACGGTGTAAGGGAATTGCTCTCCCGATAAGATTTTCGCTAAAAACAAAGCCCACTTATCTGACTTCCCACTCAAACCTCTCTTTACCCTTGCTAATATAAATTTTCTGTTTTTCAAAGCTATTCTTAAATAAAGATTATTTTTATCTTTCTCAATAGGGATAAATCTTAAATTTAGATTACCTTTGTGAGTTTCATGCTTTGCACCTATGCTTAACAAAGTACCCTGTCTTTTTTCTTTCCATTTTCTTTTGAGTTCCTTTAATCTTTTTCCTTGAAGATGATTCTTTTTGAGCTTTTCAAATAGAGTTCTACCACCAAAGATGAGCTTTTTTGGGTTCTGTCCTCTTGCTTTGCAACTTTGAAAAATCTCCCTTGCTTTCTCAACCGCACAATTTACATAGTGAGAATTGAGTTCCGGGAATTTTTGCCTTGTTATCTTGTAAGCTTGCAAAGTTGTGAAACCTTCAAGAAGTCTTTTGTATGAAAATCTTACAGCAGAAGAGAAATTCCTCATAAGTTTGATAATCTGTTCTTTCTCTTCCTTATTTACAACGAGTTTGAAACTTGTAGTTATGAACATGTGAATTAAACAAATTGTAATAATTGATTTGGGTTTAAAGTGAAATTTTAGCTAAAATTTTTGAATTTAGGTGGAGAAATTATAATCTAAGATGATTGCAACAAGGCAAGATTGACTTATAAGTAAAATTCTAATTTGGGACAAACTAATTTTAACCAAAGAAAGATGAGAAACAAATGAAAAATGAAAAAACAGAAGTCAAGATAGAAAATAAAAAGAAAGGGACCAAAAAGAAGGCAATATACAAAAAAGAGCTCAAAAGATTTGACACAATTTTAAAAGAGATTTTCTCCGAAGCAATAGGAACGATTTATTACTTGGCGATAGGTAAAAAAATAGGTAAAAAAGTAAAAGTCATATCTGCGGAAATAAGGTTAGTAAAAACTTTTCGCCCTGATATTTTAGTTGAAGCTGATGGTGAAATAATCCAAGTTGAAATACAGGCTCAACAAGATAAAACTTTACCCAAAAGAATGTTCCAGTATTACTATGCAATAGTAGAAAAATACAAAAAAGAACCTACTCAAATTGTTTTATTCGTTGGTAAGGGGAACCCTCCTCCGTCAGAGTACAAAACTCCAAAACTAACCTTAAAATACAGAGTTTTAGATATGAAGAAAATAGATCCAGATGTCTTTATAAAAAGAGAAAAACCTGGTGAGGTTATTTTGGGGATTTTGGCTGGGAAATTTAAAGATAAACCTCAAATAATAAATAAAGTCAAAAGAAGAATTGCAGAAATTGTGAAAAATGAGGTAGAAATTGCTAAATATATAGATAGCATTAGTTTTTTAGCTGGTTTATTTGATGTCAAAATAAAGGTAAAACCTATGCCAATACAAGTTGACATAAGGAAAACTTTCCTTTATAAGTGGGGAAAGGAAGAGGGATTAAAGGAGGGAAAACAAAAGGGGAAACAAGAAGGTTTGAAGGAGGCAATTTTATTAGATGTTCAAATCAAGTTCGGTAGATCAAAGATAAAGGAACTAAAAACTCTCTTGGAAAAAGTTGATGATGTAAATTACCTCAAAAAAATAAAGAGGAAAATAATAGAAGCAAAGAACTGGGATGATTTTATCAAAGTAATCAGAGACCATAAGTGAAATAAAGGTAAAATCTATTCCAATACAAGTTGATATAAGAAAAACTTTCCTTTATGGGGGAGGAGAGAAAAGGGAAATTTAGTCCCAGAGATTTTGTTTGATTGAATTAGGTGGTAAATCTTAATCCGAGCAACTCAGACCAGCTTTCTAAAATCTGTCTCCATCAAATATTCAGGTTTTATTTTGTGTATTTCATTCGGAGAAAAAAAATCAAATAAATTAGGTTGGGTGAAAAAAAGCTCTGTGAGGTATTTTGCTCCTAACTCTGCTGGAACTGTTCTTTCTATATCTAAACTTGATATTAAATTTTCCTCTTTACACAAAAATATCCTTTCTTTTTCTTTTTTTATCTTTATTTCTTCTTTTTTTTCATCCATATCAAATTCGTATTCTGCGCAATAGAAAATATTTTTTTTCCCACTGAAAAGATGAAACTTTATTGTTTCCTTTTCAAGGAATTTCCCTAAAAAAAGAGCTATCCATCTGAAAGTTAGGGTTGTGTAGATGGGTATTTTTAACGCAAAGCTTATACCTTGTGCATAAGCAATCAAAGCTCTCAAAGCTGTGAATGAACCTGGACCCCGAGCTAATACAATCTTGTTTATATCATCAAACCTCACGCCTGATATTTTCAGAGCAGAATTTACTACATCTGCTATAAATTTTGTTCCATAAAATTTTTCTGATGATACTGAACTTTGAACTTCTATTTCTTTTTTTCGTTCATTAGCTATTGCAACGGAAATTGTGTTTGAAAAACTAAAATCAAAAAAAATTATTCTTTCTTTTCCCAACATAAAATCAAATAAAAACAATAAAATAACCTATTTTTTACATAGGTATATTAATTCTTTTAAACTCGTTAAAATCAGGATTTTTTTTTCAGGAATGATTATATTTTTTTCGTAAAGAAAAAGTGATTATATTATAAGTAAGGGGGTAAAAGTAATATGGCAAAGCATATAATAATAATAAAAAGTTTGTTTGGTGAGAGAAAAAGTAAAAAAGTTGAGCTGTTCTCTTCTTTCTTATTTACTTCTTTCTTCTCATTATTGTTGCTGATATTATTTCCTCAAAAGAAATCTTTTGCTACACCTTTACCCGTTACAACCTTTCCATCTTATCTGCAAAACTCGGTTGTTTTAAGATTAACAGGGTGTTTAAATCAGTGGCTACAACAAAATTTCAACTACCTTTTTATAGATGATGGTGTTGCGGGTTCAGGAGACGAGCTATGTCCTGCTGGGCAATATCAAGGAACTCTTGGTTCTTTCTCCGCCGGTCCTGTTCCGTGTGGATGGAAGACTTTGAACATGCTAAATGCTCTGATTATGGATTTACTTGACAAACAGAAGAAAATTCAAGGATTGACTCCACCTGCTGATGACGACCCAGTTATGTGCTGTTGCGACCCTACAAAAGACTCAAATAATTGCACAGGACCTGCTACTACCGGTTGTCCCGCTCAGTTTCCTAATAGAGGAAAATGCATGGCTTTAAAACCAGAAGCAACAAATTACTTTGTGGTTAATTTCCTTGATACCTCAGTTACTCCTAATATTATCCGGGGTTATCAGGCATGGGGTGTGACATGGGTTGGAGCTCCTGGTTCTACAACAGCTTATTGGTCAGGGCTTTTAGACCAGTGTCTCCCAATACCTTTGCTGGGTAATTTGTGTTTGAATTTATCTTTAAACGATGTCTGCGATGCTACAACATGTGGCCAAATTTTAAATTACAATGGAACTACGCATCCAGGTAACTGTTGGTACACTCGTACATCGGGAGGGGATGCTACTAATAACTGCGATGATGATACAACAAACGGGTATCAGAGCGCAAACCGGGATAACTGGATTTTAAGATATAATCCTGTTGGTGGTGTCTCTATAAATTTCTCTGTTAATGAAAGCTCTGGTGTTTTATGTGGTATGGGACCCGCTGGTTACAGCTATAACGGTAAAATTTTTACGGGGAATGAAGGATTTTTGACTATTGAGTTAAATATTGGGAATGCCGCAAATCCTCTTTTGATAGATATAGATGCTGCGACTCCATCTGCGGGAAATAGAATAACATTCACTGCTTCTTCCCCTCCACCACTTGCTACTAATGTTGCTCCTGGGAGAACAGATTGTAATGATTCTCAGGCGAACCAGCAAGGTGATTGCTATGTTAGAGCTTATCTTAGGGCAAGAGGAGCTTTGAAACTCAAAGTTGGTGCAACTTTATATTTGGAACACAGAACTGGTTCTTGGCCACACCTACAAGATGTTGGAATAGCCGTAAGAGAAATCAACTTTTCAGAAGCTCCCTGGATATCTCTTGCGTTGGATTGGACCTGGTCTGAACAAAGCCCGAACTGCACAGCAACAAGTACTCTTTGTGTCAGGAAAAATATAACAGTGAAGGCGATGAAAACTATTGAATTTATAGATGTTGTTTTGAGAGGTCTTTTCAGGTATGCTTACATTCCCTCGGGGCTTCAACAATATTTTGG
>Ga0079996_113506_pt1 | contig 66122 bp, 64 predicted proteins | sample PerSpoAPS_AMetaG_FD_69199 | JGI IMG/M metagenome (GOLD analysis project Ga0079996, IMG submission 69199) | Thermal spring microbial communities from Yellowstone National Park, Wyoming, USA - Perpetual Spouter A (PS_A) MetaG (SPADES assembly)... | ecosystem: Environmental > Aquatic > Thermal... | reverse complement strand
CCTTTTACGAAACCGCGGATCGCCTCGCCAAGTATTTAAGCTCCGTCGGCCTCAAGCCGCCTAGGCACGTGTTTGACCTAGTCACCGTGAGAGATAAAGCCGCCGTGGAGTACGTCGTGGATACAACGCTTCAGCTCAACCCCGACGCGGTTGTCGTAGACGGGCTGAGCGCGTTGAATCTTGGAGACGAGCGGGAGCTTGTACACGCGGTTTTCTACCACGGCATATCTCGAAACATCCCCGTAATCCTCATCAGGGAAGGCACCGACATTTCGCCAGCGGACTACTTGGCAGATGTAATACTGGAAGTGGACCATAGGTTGCTTGAAGGCGGCGTCTCGATTAGATATGTAAAAGTTTTGAAGGCCAGAGGCCGGTTTGTGAGATACGCGTCTCTCCCCTATGTCGTCGCAGAAGAAGGACCTGTGGTCATAGAGCCGCGGGAGGACGCCAGGCAACCCCCCGGAGACCGGCTCACCACAGGCTCGCCGGAGATCGACGATGCGCTTGGAGGCGGGGTCTTGAGGGGCAGCCTCGTGGCCGTCGTCGGGCCGGTTGATGGACTCGCCAGCAAACTTATGGTGTTGACCGCGGCTGAGCTGGCGCGGAGGGGGCAGAAGGTGTTGTACCACCACCACAAGGTGGTGCCGACTTTTGTGAAGTTCGCCGAGGCGTTAGGCGTCAAGTGGCAGAGGCCGGGGATCCGCTGGTTCTACCACCCAGTGGCTGAACACAAGTCTTTGACTTGGTGGTACGCCAGCGCCTCGATGATAAACCGGGAGAGATACGACGTACATTTTGCAGATCAGTACGAACAAGTGGCCGTGACGGCAGGCGCCGACCTCCTAATAGAGGCCGCCAGGGTGTATCAGTCAGTTATAAACCACCCAGTCACCACGGTACTTGTGTTTAACTCCCACGACGTCTGGAGAGATATAGCTAGTAAAGTGGGCTCGCTGGTGGATTACGTCTTCATATTTGACAAAGACACACTCACGGCTTATACGCCAGAGACGGCGCAGCCCCTCCAGTTTAAATTCCACGTGGACACGGAAAAGAGAAGGGTAGTATATACCAAAGAGTAGTATGTGTATTACAAAGGAGCTCCTGGCGAAGTTTTACGGCGACCCGGCGTTTTTCGCCATGCATACGCTTATCCATTACCGCGTCTTGGCAGCTTTCGGCAGGCCTTTTGACTATTTTCTCGTGGAGGAGCCGTGGCGCTCATACGAAGTGCTGGAGAAAACCCTCGGCAGACACAACGCAGAATTATTCCTCCGACTGTTGACAGACTGGCTGAGGAAAAACGGCTGTAACGCAACGCCGGAAGAGGTGAGGCGGGCTCTAAGTGATAGATCCGCCTGGAGGCGGTAGCTATATAAGAAGAGACAGGCGTTTATCCGTGGAGGTTTTCAAAGCCAGGGCCTTGGACTACGACGCTTGGTACGTGAAGCACCCCTCTCTCTACGAGTCGGAGCTTCTTGCCGCCGCTAGGCTCGGTTGCAGAGGCGGCGTGGAGGTGGGGGTGGGCACTGGGAGGTTCGCCGCGCCTCTGGGGCTGAGGGCGGGGGTAGACCCCGCGAGAGAGATGTTGAGACTCGCGCCGCGTGAGTTAGATCTAGTGGAGGGCGTGGGGGAGATGCTTCCCCTGAGGAGCCGGGCGTTTCCCTGCGCGTTGCTGGTGGTCACCCTCTGCTTCGTCCAAGACCCCGCCGCGGTGTTAAGAGAGGCGATGCGCGTGGCGGAGAGAGTCGCGGCGTGCATAGTGCCCAGGGACTCGCCCTGGGGAAGGCGCTACAGAGAGGCGGCGGCGCGGGGCCACCCCTTCTACGCAAAGGCCAGGTTCTACACCGTGAGAGAAGTGGTGGAGATGGCTGGCGTCGCCCCCAGCCGTGTCGTGGCTACCCTCTCCTACGGCCCAGACGCGGCGGAGGCCGTGGAGGAGTCTCGAGAGGTGTCGGTGGAGGAGGCCGAAGAGATGGGGTTTGTCTGTCTAGAATTCCGCAGCAACGACTTTTAAAGTGGAGTTTCTAGAGGGGCGTGATCGTCGCCGTGGCCTCCCGCAACCCCAACAAGCTTAGGGCGGTGGAGAAGGCGTATATGTTATTCGGCATCCCGGCGTCTGTCGTCGCGGCGGCTAAGCCGGCGGCTCTGCCTCCCCAGCCTTTAGGACTCGACGCAGTTGTAGAGGGCGCCGTGAAGAGGGCAGAGGCGGCCCTGCAGGCCGTGGCTGAGGCCGAACACGGCGTGGGGATAGAGGCAGGCGTCGTGGCCGTAGCCGGAAGACACCTAGACATAACAGTGGCCGCCGTGGCCGACAGAACCGGCGAAGTGACGCTCGGCTTCGGACCCGCCTTTCAAATCCCCGCGGTCTTCCTCGGGGAGGTGCTCCGCGGCGTGGAGCTGGGAGTCCTCGCAGAGCGGCACTTCAGGCGGGGCGCCGTCGGCTACCGCGAAGGCATAATCGGCTTCTTGACCAAGAGACGCGTGACGCGGCTGGACCTCAACCTCGCGGCCGTGGCAATGGCCCTGGTGCCGCGTCTGCCCTACAACAGAAGCCTGTACGGGAACGACGCTACCTAAAAGTCTCCCTGGCCGGCCTGGGGTGCGGCTTTGCGAAAATGGCGCCGTAGAAAGGCATAGTTTTGACTAGGCGTTTTTCCAGCGCGAACCTTATGCCGATGAGTTGCTCGACCTCGGTCCACGTGTAGACATGCTGGGCGCCCACCGCGGTGAGTATCGCAAGGTACCCCGGCGTGGAGTCGGCGGTTGGTTGCGCCACGTAGAGCTTCCCCCCGGGCTTCAGCAACTTGCCTATGCACTCCAGCTCACGGAGGGGGTCCGCCATCCATTGAAGCTTCTCCACCAACAACACCACGTCGAACTGGCCCGAAATCTGGCACGCAGAAGAGACCGCGGTAAAGGTTGCGTTTGGCACGACTTGTTCAGCAACCTCAACTAAAGAGGGGTTGGGGTCGTAGCCTAAGTAAGCCGCCGGTTTGTAGCCTTCTAGGTAGAGCTGTGCCAGGTGACCCTCTCTCGAGAACGGCTCCAACACGGCGTGTCCCTCGGACTCGCCGCAGGCCTTTAAGAAGTCACTTACCACAACCCTGTGCCACCCCATGGCCTGTATGTCGCTGAAGAGAAGATCAAGAGAGTTCCTATCCACCTCATCCCTAGCCACTTTCACGGACCCCAGCTCATCAAACTGTTGATGCATCTCCACCCATTCCCTAGCGTAGAGACCTTTGGGCAACTCCGGCTTCTTCACCTCCTTAACAACCTTCCCGTCCTCGTCGATTACCCTCATCGCCCGCAACGACAGATACAAAGCCTTGACAAACGGCTTCTTCAGATTCACGGCCCCAGCCCTGTGGATCTCCAGCCACCACTTCGCCGCGTACCACACGCTCCAGTCAAGCGCCTTCTTCAGCTCAAATATCCCACCCGACGCCTCGACGTAGTCCCGGAAATACCTCCAGACAGAGGGAAACTCTAGGTACATATCAAGGCACCCACCTCCTTAAGCTTCAGCAACAGGGGATATATCTCACGAGGCGCCAAGCCCGATTCCAACGCCTGTAGAACCCTCTCTTGGTTTGTAGAGGAGAGCTGGCCAAACCGCTCCCAGTCCCTAATCTCGCAGTCGCCAAGGCGAACCACTAGATCAATGGTAAAGCCGCTAGGGTCAATAGAGAGGTTGCAATGTGGACACCTCACCTCCTTCACCCCAGGCACCTCCTCAACGGTGAGGGGACTACCACACTTGGGGCAGACGCCTTTAAAGACTTTAACAAGCTTCACAAGAGCAACTTAATAATTTATAAAATATTTTTCGTTGTACATACCGAACTATACAATTGGCACAAGGCCAAAAAGCCCCTTGAACTACCGTCGCCGCAATTGATTTCACGCCGGCGTGGCCATTGTGCCAACTCTGGGTTTCTCCGTTTCGGCGACCTAGAGAACTAAATACCACGAGACCCAGAACACATACACATAATGAATGCCATGACGGGGTTCGAAATAAGGCGAAAATAATGTTTAGGGTTCAAAAAATACTTAGACGCTATCGAGTTCCTCCGGCGGGTGGCCGAGGCAACTGAGCGGCTGAACCACCATCCAGCTACTCTACGTAAACCTAGCCCTAAGGCTTACCGCCCACGACCCCGGCAACAAGGTCACGGAGAAGCAATTGCGGCTGGCCGGGGAGATCCAGAAGGCTGTGGAGGAGTCCAAAGACAAGCTGGCGCAGTAGCCCCAGCTCCGCAACCCCCCGCCTTTGTCCAGCGCCGCGGCCAAATCACTTTATCCCACTAATGGCGTGCGTCTCTGAAGCTGAGCACCTCGCCTCAACCAAACCTCGGGAGACTCCTCAAGCGGCCCAGATGCGCTTCTTAGGCCGCCTTAGGTCGCGGCGCCGGTCACCTGCTCTAGCTCCTCTCACCTCTCGAAAAGCCCCTCCGGCCTCTCGGCCGGTCTGTCTATAAACAACGTATGTAGCTACTACATACCTACAAAGTTGATCGAAGCGCCCTCTCCTACGCGGAACGCCGCCCGGCCCCTCTCCGGTCTCTGGAGACGCTACTGAGCGCGGTGGATATGTTGCGTCGCCGTTGGCGGAAAAACGCGGGTTATTGTCTGAGGACAACGACGCCTTCGGGGTTCTTCAGCCTCACGGCGAAGGTCTCGCGGAGCAGGAAGTTGTGCCCAGCCTCATCGGGGCCTAAATACGTCGCCTCCACGTCAACGCCCACCGCCAAGTCCACCACAGCGGGGCTTGTGGACATGACCAGAGCCGCGTCCTCGGGCAGTTGCGGCACGACGACCACGTCCTTCACAAGTGACCTCACCCGCGTCAGCTCCATCACGCCAGTCCTCTCCTCAACTGCAACAAGCTTCGCATATCTGCCGGGGCTCACAAACAGCACATACGGCTCCGGCGCATAGGCGCGGTAGAGCTCCGCCACGGCCTTGGCCACCTCAGCCACAGCAGACCCCGGCACGTCCCAGCTAGACGCCTTCAACATCTTCCCGCCGTTGAGCAGAACCTCCGCGACGGCTGAGTCCTCCATAGCCGCCAGCTTGGCCGCGGCGGCCGCAACCTCCGCAAAATAAGGCTTGCCGCCGCTTCTCAAAACCTCCTCAACCTGCCTATACGGAATAGAAAACTTAACGCTCAGCTCCCTAATAGGCACGACGGCCCCGCCGACGGCCACCGCCGCCGTGCCCGGCCCGGCTTGATACACTGCGAGGTGCTTCCTAAACCTCCTCGCCGACGACGCGGCCTCCCTTGCCGTAGCCGTCACCTCCTCAATCCAGCCGCCCCCCGCGGCGGGAGGGTCGACGGCCTCCAAGCCGGTCTTCTTCCTGACCTCCTCAGCTCCCGCCTTCAGCTCGGCCGCCAGGCCGGGATCGTACGTCTTCAGCACGGCGAGAAACTCGCCGAAGTGCGCCTTCTCCTCTCTAGCCACGTCCTCAAACACCTTCCTCACCCGCTCGTCATCGACATATTTGGCGAGTTGGAGGTAGAGACTTATCGCGTCGAGCTCCGCAATGATGGCAAGACGCAAAGCGTCGGCGACTTCAAGAGAGTCGAACTTCTTCTCCCTCAATACGTCAAGCGGATGTTTCGCAAATCCCATGGTAATTCTCAACACCGTATTTAAATATATAACCGACTTGCCGCCGCTCTGCGGCTCGCCGCCGCGGTGAAGGCAATCGCCTAAGTCGCGGCAACCCCCCATGTGAAGGCGGAGGCCCTGAGCTTTACGAGTACTGCGGCGGGGTGTTTCCCGAGTGGAAAAAGGAGTCGATAGAGTGCGCTAAAGTTTACGTGGTGTATGTGGAGTCGGTTGAAGACCTAGCAACTTAGGACAGACAAGGTAGAGCTGTACACAGTTTTCGTGTTGCCGCTCAGCAACAAGAGGAGCGGCTACCGCAAGCTTTTCAACTTCTACCACTGCTGGTCGTATGACGAGAGGCACGCCCCCGAGCGCTTCCTGAACGCTCTGAAAAATCACGCCACCACGGAGAGAGCGTTCTTGCAATTTTGGAGTGGCTACTAGAGATGTACCTGCAATAAGAAAAAGGAGCTGATTAACGTTTTATAAAGCCTGTGCAAATGAGAGAACGGCGTGATAGCGGGGTTGCGTTGGGCGCCCTCTTTTTGTGAACCCTACGCTTACAGGTATAAATCCACAGGGATAACTATCCCTGTTGGGTAATCCCTGCCGGCGGCAGGTGAAAGAGCCGTCGGTTCTTTGTGGTTGGTTCTCTGCATGGCGTCATGCCCAGAACGGTAGTGCTGGCGTTCTTGGCCGCGGCGGTGGCGCTTGCGGCTGTTCTGCCCACTGAGAGCGGCGACGTGTTCTACTTCGCCTCCGGCGGGCAGGCCGGGGCGGTCGACGCGTTCGGCCAGAGACTGTGGTCTGTGCCGGGCCAGCTCATCGCCTCCGACGCCATGGGCTCCTGCCTAGCTGTGGCATCTGCTCTGTACAACGGAACGGCGTTTCTGGAAACAGCCGTCACGCTCTACACGCCGGACGGCAGACCTCTCTGGAGCGCCGTGGTCGGCGTCAACGCCACGGCCCTCGCCACGAACTGCGTGGAGACAACCTTCGGCGGCATAGACGGCTCTCTCTACGTGCTTAAAGACGGAAAGGTGGCCAGCAGGCAGAAGTACAACAGCCCCGTCTTCGCGCTGGCGTACACGGTCAACGGGACGCTTCTGGTGGGCACCGGCGACCCGGCTAGTGGCTTCACGGCATATGTGGACAGGTATGGCAACTCGATTACGGCCGTCAAGACCGATGCGCCTTACCTCATAGTCAACTCGACTAAGTTCGGCGTTAAGTACAGAGGCGGCCTTGCGCCTATGCTGAAGCCGCCAGCCGCGGCTTCGCAGGACTGCCGCGCCTTCGTATACGCCGTATACGACACGCTGTACAACAATACGTCGCCCCTCGTCAAGCTCCCCCTGCCCGTAATTGCAGTGGCGGTCTCCGGCGTCGGGAGGACGATAGCTACCGCCACCGCGGAGAGGCTGTACATAATCCGAGGCGGGAAGATCGCCGCGGAGCAGGACGCGCCGGTGACGCGCTCCATAGCCCTCTCATGGGACGGACTGACGCTGGCCTACACATCCGACGCGGCCATGGGCGTCTAGAGGTTCAGGCTCGTCAACATAACCGCCACGGGCTACACCTGCCGGTTAGGGTGCGGGCAAGCGGCTTCACCTACTCGCTCCCAGCCGTCGCATACGTACCAGCTGACATTTCAGCGCTACAGCCGTCCCCGGCGCATAACGGCGCCGTCCTGCCGGCCTCCAACTCGACGCCGCTTCTGCCTAAAGCTATCGCGCAACACCGCACGCTGTACGCCGTGAGGCCCGGCCCGCAGGCCCAGGGGCCCGGGCGGACCTCCGGCCTAGCCGTGCCCTACGCCCAGTCAGAGCCTAAGGAGTCAGCCGCCACGCTTCCCCGTCTTTTAACAGATTCTTGCCCACAAGCACATTTGCTACTGCGAGGAAATAGGTAAAGGTTCGAAACGCGGACGAATCGTGTCTACAGCATTTGTTTACAGGTCTAATTATACCTGTAAATCTGTAAGTTCCGGTCTTTGCCTGTATGGAAAAACTTATATAGCCAAGCAGAGAGAAGAGGACATGGAGAGACTCGCAGTTCGACATGCGCCGCGGCGTTTAACGCGTCATGGGGTCTAAGATTATACAGCGTCTAGAGCTCGCGCTTAGCGTCAAGAAGCCGACGCCTGGGGAGGTGCTTGAGCAGGTCTCCACCCGCGGCGTTCTGCGGGGGCCTGTGGACTTTGTCTTCTCGGCGTGGAGGTTGTACGTCGAATATGCGGCGCAGGAGATCGCCGAGACCTTTCAGCTCACAGAGGAGGAGAGGAGGACGCTTCTAAACTTCCGAGACGCGGTGAAGACGTTGCTAACGGAGGCGCAGAGGCAGGCCAGCGAGAAGCTGGCGGCGCTGTATAAGGCCGTCGCCGAGGGCAACTACAGGCTGGAGGGCGGCAAATTGCTCGCACCGGACGGGACGTGGATGTATGCTACAAAGAACGTCATGAGGGTGCCGATACGCCGCGTATCGGCCTCGGCACGGTTCCCCGATGTCCTCAAGCTGCCGCGCCAGAGGCTTGAAATGATACAAATGGGGTGGCGGGCGAGCGACGAGGGGAATGAGAGGGGCCGGCCGTTCATGGCGACCACGCAGCCCTGGCAGGTGTTCGCCTGGGCCGCGGCGCGGCCCGGAGAAATCTACATGTTTCCAGCTTCTGTAAACCTGACGCGTCAAGGCGTCAGCGTCACGCTGAGCATGGTTGCCAGGAGCTGGCGGCAACAGTGGCGAAAGGAGGAGGCGATAAGCATGGTTCTTACGTGCCTCCGGCAAGGCGAATTGGCGCCTCTGCTGACGATGTGGTTAGGAGATGGAAAGGCGCGGTGGGGCAGAATTGGGCGGTTCGAGATCGCAGTTGCGGCCAAGGAGCCGTGGAAAATAGGAAGGGCAACTGGCGATTACGAGGCGGTCGTCGCGAAGGGCCATGACGTCTTTATGCGTTTGGCGGAGGCGGCCGGCCCCTACGGCATGTTGCTGGATCTGTTGAAATGCCACAAGTGGAACTACATAAAAGAGGCGGTCGCAAGGAAGAGGTCTGTAGACATCCTCAGAGAGGCTGTGAAAAACCCCCGCTCGGAGGATCCGGATCGAGTCTTGGCGTCGATGAAGTTTTCGCTGGTAAGCGGCAACGGCGGCACGCTGATAGCCGCCTACTACGCCAACACCGCAGAGGGGGCAGTAGCCGCGGCCAACGCGTTAGAGACGTTGGGAATGCGGCCGAACGTGGTTAAGTGGAACAGGAAATACATGATATACGTCGGGCTCGGCGACATAAAGAAGAACAAACAACTAAGAGAAGCCGCCATGCGGTTCCTAATGGAAAAGATGAGAAGCGGCACGCCAAGGGAGAGGGAAATTGTAAGAAGAATTATCGAAAGAAACCCCCATTTTTCCAATGACCGACCATAAAACTGATATAGCGGGGCCCGGATTTGAACCGGGGACCTCGGGGTTATGAGCCCCGCGGCCTACCAGGCTGGCCTACCCCGCTACGCCGTGGTGTTAATAATCTTCTGTTTATAAGTTTTTCTCGGCCTCCGAGAGAAGTGGGCAACGGCCATGTTTCTGTATCCTCAGCGTGTGGGTGCCTCTGTTTGTGTGTAGTCTCACCTCGTCGGCCCACTCAGCGCCTTTTAAGAGCAGGGCGGCCTGCGTCTTTTTGGGGATCAGTATCCTGCCTTCCCTTAGCTCCGCGGGGCCTACCCTCTCTACAGAGTCGAGGGCGAGGTAGTACCCGCCGACGTCGACGGCCTCCACTTCCAGGTCTTTGGAGAGGCCGTATATGCATATCACGACCAGTCCCCCCTCGCGGAAGGCCTCGTAGGGCTTTTCCTTTGCGAGGGGCAGAAGCGACACCAGGTGGACGAGGAGTTGTAGCAAGTAGTCGTACACTTGGTGATGCGGGTGGATACATATATCTTTTACCTGGAGAGGGCTGTGAGGCCGAGCTCTTCGTCTAGCGTGTTGGCCCACAGGGCGGCGTAGAGCGCCTCGTCTTTGACCACCAGCTCTCTGCCGGTGAAGGCCCTCTTCCGGAGCCAAGTTGGGGCGAAGTTTAGCACTACTACGTCCACGGGGAGGCCTACGAGAGCGGTGAGGAAGCTGGATAGCTCCTCGGCGTATGCCGCGGCGTCGAGGAGGTCCACCTCGCCGGAGAGATATACCGCGACGTCTACGTCTCTGAAGACTCCCTCTAGAAAACTGCCGAAGAGAAAGGCCAGCGCCACTCTTTCTTCTCTCCTCAGCGCCTCGGCCAGCTTCTTTGCGGTTTTCTCCCACTCCTTGGGCCCTAGTTCAAACCACTTAATGGACATGCCGCATAAAGCGCCTCAACGTCTTGAGGCCCTCCTCTTTCAGCTCTCTGTACAGCCTGGCGTCGTCGACCTCCCAGTAGCGGTGCACGAGCAGGTTCCTAAGACCCGCGAACTTCCGTATGGCCGCCGCGAGGTCCCGCGGGATGATTCCCCTTTCGCCGAGCATTTGGAATACCTCGCCGTAGCTGGCGGGGCGGGCTCCCGTCTCCCGGAGGAGAATTAAGCCGATCTGGACGGCGGCCTCCACGGCCTCGATCACTGCGTATCTCAAGGCGTATACGGCTTCGTCGTCGTTTAAAAACTCGTCAAGTGGACGGTTCAAGATCTGCTCTATAAAGTTTACTGAACGTTCAAGATCTCTCAAGGCTCTTGACAGCCTCTCCGAATCCACGACGACGGGGGGTTTAAGCCATATAACAATTGCGGCTCGATGAAGCAGCGAATGCATGTAGGTGGTTGCGTTGCGGTGTCTACACGGGCGCGAAGGCGGGCCGAGGAGAAGGCAAGGGACTTGGGATGGAGATACAGTTTCGCCGGGAAAAGCTAAGGAGAAGGGTCGAGGCGCTTAGGAGTGGGTTCAGAACCTCGACGGGGGTTGATGGTCTACACGGAGGAGGTGGTCAGACTCCGGGGGTAGAGTGGTGGCTGGTTTGATGCATGGATGTGGTGGTAGTGCGGCGGATTGGCGCGGTTTGTTGAGGGCGGGGCCGGGGAGAAAGGCGTGGTTGCTGGTTTTGGTGCTGAGCGTCGACGAGCTCTAGGCCTGTGCAGGGGTTGGGGCCGCCGTGCTCAGCTTGTTTATCGTGTCGCCTAGCGCGATGTACATTAGGACGTAGCCCACGAGGGTGAGTATGCCGGAGAAGCCGACGAGTAAAAAGGCGATGCCTATGACAAAGAGGATGCCCGCCGCCATGTATAAGGAGTTTTGATATCTGCTTTGTAGCTTGAAGGCGCCCACCACGAAGGTCAGTATGTTGCCTATCAAGGCGATTATGGCACCGATGACGAGCACCCCAAAAAGGGTGAGGCCGCCTATTACGGCGCCCCTCATGGTCTCAGGCGAGGAGCCTGCCGCGGCGAACACCGCGACTACAACTATGAGCCCCAGCACCATTATGACAAGCCCCACGAGTATTAGCGTGGTGCCTGTGTAGCTTATGCGGAACCCGTCGTCTATCTCTGAAAGCTGACGCATGCCGGGGCGGATCTTTCCGAAGATTGCGTAGAGCGCAATGCCAACGGCAACCAGCAACAGGATAAGCAGGGTGGCCACTGCGCCGATAACTCCGGCAAACGCCGAGGGTCCGTGCGGAGCCGCGGCCATGAAGCCAAAGGCGGCTATAATAAAGATGAGCCCCGCCAATACGGCTACGATGCCCACAATAACGGCGACGAGGAGGAAGAGGAAGCCGTCTCTAAGCGTTTCTAACGCCGATATCTCCATGTTTCGGGTTTCCATGTGAAGCTGTGTGAAGAAATATTTATGTTATAGGGTCTCTAATATGCTGTATATCTTTTCGTGTTCAGCAGACCAGAGCGGGGATCCCCGCGTCACCACGCACCTCATCCGTCTGTCCGTCTTGACGCATTGCATGTAGCCCCTCTCCGCTAAGGCTCTGAAGACCTCGCCCACTACCTGTTGCGAGACCTGCGCCTTCTTAGCCACCTCGCTGGGGTACAGAGAGAGGGAGTTGCCCTGCGCCGCCGCGAAGGCCTCTGCCAGCACAGCCGCCAGCCTGCACAAGACGCCGCACCCCTGGGGAAAACGGCGCATTGCAAAAACCTAGAGCTTCAAGGTGGGCAAGAAGAGGCTTAGTATTCCGTTGATTATCCATATCAAGATGGCTAGCCCCAGCGCGCCTAGCCAGCTGACGCCTTGTAGCTTCCGGAGGGCGTAGAGCCACACGAAGAAGGCCACCACCCCGCTGATCAGCGGAATCCTAATAACACTGTGGAAGATCCAGTAGATCAACCCCCCGGCTAGCGCCGTGACGGCGGCCCCGGTTAAACTTTCCCTCTTCTGCTTTCCGGGGAAAATCTTCAAAGCCAGCCAAATGGCTAAGGTGGATACGAGCCAAGCCGCCACAAGCCCCGCCGCCTCACTTACCAGCGGCATGGGAGACTTGTATTTACATGTTTTTAAGAATTGCGTCGCGTCTCATTTTTCTGACCTCCTCCCTACCTGAGGGGCGAGGTTTTCCGCTAATTCATATAAATATGGAGGATCTTAGACGTGTGGACATGTTGGAGGTCCCCGGGTGTCCGGAGGGGTCGATGAAAGCCATTGCCTACATAAGTGAGAAGCAGCCAAAGGAGGTGGTGATCAAGACTCCGGATGAGGGTTGCGTGGCGGTGCTGAGGGTCGTCCTGCCGCTTTTCAACTACTTCGTCGTCGACGTGTACGTCGAGGGTGATAAACACGCGGTGAGGGCTAGGCGAGGGAGGACTTGAGGCGGCACTCCTCGCAGAGGTAGACGTGGTCGTGGGGGAGGCCGGCGTCTTTCAGCCTCTGCGCCAGCTTCCGCGCCATGGTCTCCGTGTAGGGCAGTTCCTTTCCGCAGGTGTGGCACCGCGCCGGCTGGTCGCGGAAGACCGCCCTGGCCTCGTAGGGCTTGGGGTCCGCCGCGGCGTCTACCGTTATCACTTTCTCGGGGCACTTCTCGGCGCATATGCCGCAGGCTACGCAGAGCGCAGGGACGAGCTTGAGCTCGTTGCCTCTTATGGAGAGGGCGTCTGTGGGGCATACGTTGACGCAGGCGCCGCAGAGCGTGCAGCCCTCCGCCACCTTCACCACCCCCACCGACATCCCCACCGCGGCGGCGAGCATCCGCGTCTGCCACCTATCGCCCGGCTGGAGGGAGGCCCTTTCGGCCTTAACCACGAAGTCTCTCCCGTCGCGTTGCAACCCCCTCCCCCACCTCTCGGCGGCGGGCCACAGCGGACACGCCTCGCCGCGGGAGCAGTGCGCCCTGGCCTCCCCGTGTCTGGCGGCGGCTATGTAGAGGTACTGCCTCGGTATGGCCGCTACGCATTTCGTCCTGACGCCCTCCTCGTCTCCGTCTTGGAAGGCGTAGTCGCATATGAACTTGAGGGGGCCCGGCGCCGTCTTTATCAAGTCGGCTAGGTAGCCGTCGGGGAGCGACGGCATCTTGACGGCGTCTACGGGGCACACAGCGTTGCAGAGGCCGCAGTCGATACATGCCTCATATCTCACCCTAACCACCTTGCCCTCCACGTATTCGAAGGCGGAGGCTGGGCACGACTCGGCGCAGAGGCCGCACCATATGCACCTGGCCTGGTCCACCGTAACGGTATCTCTCAGCTTGATGAAGCCGCCGGTTATGAGGTCTCTCCTCGTCGCCGTTTTGGACTCCGCCGGCGGCAAGGCGTGCCACTGGGCGGATTCCGCATGTCTCTCCGCCACCTCTTTGAACCAGTCGCCGTGGGGCCCTCTGTAGGCGAAGATAAGCGGCGTCTGTGAGAGAAAACGCGTCACGTCTTCACGCCCCCTCACCACGAGGACCGACGGCTTATCTCTCCTAATCACGGCACCACTCACAGCCTCTTAAAAAACTATTTCTTGACTATTTTAAGTGCCTCCTCCCGGAGGCCCATCTTGCCTTCGCAGAATATCCTGCTGTCCATCTCCTCCACGCGCCGCACCGCCGGCCTAAACTCCATCTTACCCAACACATCTCTCTCTAGGTCAACGCCGGGCGCCGTCTCCACCAGCTCCACGCCGCTGGACGTCAGTCTAAACACGGCTCTCTCAGTCACGTATAGAACCTCTTTCTCCTCCTCCACTGCGTATCTCCCACTGAACACGATTTTGTAGACCTTCTCCACAAACTTGACAATGGGGCCGTCTTCGGCAATCACAAATCTACAGTCCTTAACCTCTATCCTCCTCCTCCCCGCCGTGAAGCCGCCGGCGAAGTAAACCCTCGGCGACCCGATGGCGATTACCGGGAAGCCGCCGGGCCCCGGCAACCGGCCGGGGAGGAAGGCGGGGTTCACGTTGCCCTCCTTATCCACCTGGAGGAAGCCGAGCGAGGTGGCGTCTATGGCGCCGCCTTCGTATAGGACGAACTGCTCCGGCATGGGGAGGACTGCGTAGTGTCCCATGGCCGCTCCGAAGTCTGCGTCCATGAGCGCGTAGCCGCCCCAAGGCCCCGACTCCACAGTGAGGTGTATAAAGTCATCGAGATGCTCTTCGCGTATCACATCTGCGGCCATCGCCGGGATGCCGATGCCTAGGTTAACAATAACTGGCCGCCCCAGGGCGCCGACGAGCTTCACAAGCTCAAGCACCACCCGCCTCGCCACCACCTTCTCCGCCGTCAGAGGCGCAGGCTCGTAGGCAACTCTGTAGGGCACGTCTCCGCTGATGACGGGGTTTAAGTCAAAGGATGCCGTCTGCCAGTGGTACTTCTCCACCTCTGTGCCTCGTCTAGAGACTACTACGTAATCCACCATGGGGCCAGGCACGACTACGTGCTTGGGATGTATCTCGCCCAGCGTCACCGCTCTCAACACCTGGGCAACGACAAGGCCGCCTGGGTGGGCCTTAGTGGCTTGAACCATTGAGAGGACCGATCCGTATATGGCCTCTTGCTCCATGCTTAAGTTCCCTATCTCGTCTGCAGTTGTTGCCCTTATCAACGCCACGTTGGGCTTAGGCGCCTTGTAGAGTAGATACTCCCGGCCCTCCAAAACGACGTGTTCCACAACGGCGGTCTTCTTCTCTCTTGCTAAGTCGTTTAGAAAGCCGCCGTCTTGCCGCGGGTCAATAAACGTGCCGAGACCCACCCTGCTGAAGATGCCCGGCGTCCCCAACGCCGCGGCCCTCAGCCACCTAGTCACTATGCCTATAGGCCAGGTGTAGGCCTCCACAAAGTCCTTCATAACGGCCTTCTGCAACTCCGGCGCCCAGCCGTAGAACGGCAGTAGAAAACCGCGGATGAAATCTTGGTTAGGCTCCTCTAGTATGAGCCTCCCCACCTTGTCTAGCCCAAATCCAGGTATTGCCGGAATTGCGTCAGATATTATAAACAGGTTTTTTGGATGCCCCGTTTCTCTGTAGCGCTGGATTAATACATCGATTAGATAAAACGGCGACAAGGCCGCGTTGAAGCCGGAGATCACAACTACGGCGTTGTCCGGAATCCCCGACACCGCCTCCCAGGCGGAGACAAATTTCTTAATCACAAGAGTCATATCTACAAAACTTATATGTTAAATTTCGCTAATAGCGAAAAAATCAATAGCCAAGTGTTGTAGATATACATATTATATGCGCCCCGGTATATTGCGTGTTTAGAGACTTGTGGTTAAGCTACGGCAAAAACTATTACATCAACGATAAGCCGCTTCAATTTTTTCTAGACGCTCTTAAATTCCAAGGAGGTGAAGACTTGTCCTCACTGGGGGCCTACGTCTCTACAAAAATGATGGAGGAGGCCTACTACGTGGACCACTACGCTGTACCAGTCCTCAAGCGGTGGAGCGTGAGGGGGGAGGAGATAAACTACGTGCAGGTCTCCCCCAGCCACCTCCAGACGCTTTACGACCTCTTGAAGTTCGGCGTGGTCTCTAAAACCTTGACTGGGGAGAGTGATTTAATGTATCACTTCGTCTCGGGGTATCTGATCTCCGACGCGGGCTTCTTCTGCACCATCACCCTCACCGAGCAGACGGCCTACGGCCTCGTCAAATACGGAGACGACGAGACGAAGGCCCTATACCTCCCCAACTTCCTACGGGCTGAGAGGCCCTGGATGGGCGCCACCTTCTATACTGAGGTCCAGGCCGGTAGCGACCTCGGCGGGTTGGAGACCGTTGCCGAGAGAATCGACGAGAGGCGGTGGAGGCTCCGCGGCGTTAAGTACTTCACCAGCAACGTGGGGCTGGCAGACGCGGCGGTCATAACGGCGAAGCCCGCGCCGCCGCGGCCGGGGGCCAAGGGAGTAGCTGCCTTTTTTGCGCCCGCCTACCGCGCCGGGGGGAGGCCCAACTGGAGGATACTCAGGCTCAAGGACAAATTAGGCACAATCACCGTGCCTACGGGCGAGGTGGAGCTGGTAGACACGGAGGCCTACCTCCTAGGCGCTACCGAGGCCGGGATATACATCGCCCTTGAGATACTCACCATTGCAAGGATCGACAACTCCACCGCAGGGTTGGGCCTGGCGAGGAAGACGCTGTGGGAGGCGTATCTATACGGAAACGAGAGGAAGACATTCGGCAGAAGACTTGTGGAACATCCCCTCTATCTACGGGATCTTGTGGAGATGGAGGCCAAACTCCAAGCCGTCCTCCTCTTAACTCTCGCCGCGGCTAAATCTTTCAGCGACGTGGCGCCGGGGGAGAGGCCGCCATATAGCCAAGCCTATCACTACGCCCGACTCCTTACGCATATCGTTAAGAACATGGCGGCCTGGGTCTCCATAGATGTGACGAGGTACTCCATGGAGCTTATGGGCGGCATCGGCTTCTTAGAGGAGTACCCCATGGCTAAGCTACATAGAGACGCCTTGGTGACCGCCATATGGGAAGGCACCAGCAACATCCAGGCGTTGGACATGGCGGAGGTGTTTTATAGAAAAGAGGCGGGAAAGACTCTCTTTGAGGAGCTGGCCAGCCGGATCTCTAGGATCCGCGACGATGAGGTGAGGCGCAAGCTGGTAGCCGCCTTGGAGGAGGCTAGGGAGGAGGCGGCCGCGGCGTTGAGAGACGGCGTGGAGCTCCACGCCAAAAGGCTACTGACCCAGATAGGCACCTTAGCCGCGGCCGTGCTGTATAGGGAGTGGGCAGAGTCTACACAAGAGGAGTGGGCAGACGCCATGAGTAAGATATACGTCAACGTGGAGCTTTTGAAAAGAGACGTGGAGTCTGCGCTTGTGAAAAAAGCTAGTTATGGGCTTCTCTGGATGTCGGACTAAAGCCGCCCTAGCAACAACTGCCCCGAGTCCACCACGACGACCTGCCCCGTGATGGTGGGGATTTTCACCAACATCCAAACGACCTCAGCCACGTCTTCAGGCGTCACGATTCTCTCAAGAAGGGTGTACCGCTTCGCGAACTCCTCCTCATCTACGCCGAGGAGGTTGAGGAGGCTGTCGCCCATCTTCGTCTTCACCACGCCGGGGGCAACCGCATTCACTCTTATCCGGGGGGCAAGCTCCACCGCCAACGCCTGCGTGAGGTTTATAACAGCCGCCTTGGCGGCGCTGTATATGGAGAGACCAGCAAAGGGTTTAATGCCCGCAATCGAGGCAACGTTGATTATAGACCCCTCCTTCATAACTCTAGCGGCCTCTTGAGAACAGTAAATCACAGATCTTAACGTCACCTCAAGTTGCTTCTCTATAAGTCTATCATCGGCGGCGAGGAAAGGAGAGTAGAGCCCAAGCCCGGCGTTGTTAACCAATACGTCCAACCCCCCGAACCGTTCAACAGCCGTATTAATCACGTTTCTACACCCCTCTCTAGTGGCCACGTCGGCGAGCGCCACCACGCCGCTTCCGCCGGCCTCCCTCACAAGCCTAAGCGCCTCCTCCGCCTCCTCCTTCCCCCTCTTCGCGTTGACAACCACGTTCCAGCCCTCACGCGCGAAACGAACCGCAACCGCCCTCCCAATCCCCCTCCCCGATCCAGTCACCACAGCCGTGGGCATAACCTACGCGGCCTCCTCCGTTAAAAACTTTCTCAGACGCCGGCGGGATCTCCGCCTTGTTCAAGGTAGAACCACTTGATGACACACTGCGGTGCCGGCAGGAAAGAAGGGTTGGAAAAACTAGGATTTTTCGCTGACTTGTTTGAGGTTCTCCTCCATGCAACTACCCATCGATTTCAGTATTGCCAGCATCAAGCCCATGGCCTTCTGGACCTCTGGGTCGCGCATGGCGTTGAGCAGGCCGAAGAGGCCTACCTTCGGGGCGCCGTTTTCGGCGATCTGCCGCAGTGCCTTGCTGGTGCAGGTGACGCCGCCTTGCATCGCGGCGCCCATGGCGTTTATGTCGGCCATGTCCATTATGCTCAACATAGATATCAGCGGCGCGGCCACCTTAAAGACTTGGATATCAGCCATCAAATGCGGCAACTTCTCCAACACTATTTTCACAGGTAGCAACAGGGAACTTAATTCCTCAACCTCTTTTCTAAGCGCCGCCACCTCGGCAAGCAACTTCTCGTAGTCGGCCTTGGGAATTGTCACCACCTCAGTCATGGCACCACACCCAACAACCAGTTAAAGTATATTTTCTCAAACATCTCCTTAAATATCCGCGTCGCCGACGAAGGCGGTAGGAACATGCAGTCAGGATACGGCTTTTGCTTCTTCACAAACGGCGTGAAGTCGCAGGCAGCGGCCATGCCGAATGCGCCGACGTCGAGGGCGCAGGTGCCCACTATCCTAAACGGCGGATTGCCCAGAGACACCCCTGCGAGATCCGCCGCGATGTTGTTTACCACCCACGGCGAGTAGCTGTGGAGTATGGTGCCGGCCATGCCCACAGGCACGTTAGGCGCCGCCACGTCGCCTACTACATACACGTCGTCGTATTTCTCGCTTCTGAAGTCGCCGCTGGCCGGGTTGCGCGGCGCGGCCCAGCCGTTCTTAGCCAAGTCGCTGTTGAGCACTGGGTCAGGCGCCTTGTGCGGGGGAACTATAAACGCGGCGTCGAACTTAACCCTCTCGCCGTTGGTGAGCTCAAGCTCGTTCTTGCCAATAGACTTGATGGCTTGTCCCTGCCCCACGCCGATGTACTCAATGCCGAGTTGCTGAAGGAAGCCAGACATCCACTTGGCCGCCATGGGGCCGAAGTTCTCAAAAGGCCTCTTCAAGGGGTGGACTACTGTGATCTTCACCTTGTCCCTAAGCCCCCTGGTGAGGTAGTAGAAATGCGTCAACATTGCCAACTCAATCGGCGCAGGCGGGCAACGATAGGGAAGAGAATAGACGCCGATGACCACGTGGCCCTGCTTAATTTGCGAAAGTGCTTCGGCCACCTTCAACGACGGCTCCAGCTCCCAGGTGTGTGGAAGGCCGGTGTCTACAGTCTCCGCCCCCAGAGCCACCACCAAGTTGTCGTATGTGAAGTCGCCAGCTGTCGTGGAGACCTTCCTGTTGGCAGGATCTATCTTTGTTACTCTTGCCTTCACGAAGTTTATCCTATACTTTTTCAGATGTTCAAGCGGCGCCGAGATCTGCTCCGGCTTTCTGTATCCAAAGGCCACATAGAGGTAGGAGGGGCGGAACTCAGTCCTATCCTTCATGTCCACTACCGTGATCTCAACTTCTCCAGGTCCAAGCCTCTCCCGCACCTCTCTCGAAATCACCAAGCCGCCAGTGCCGCCTCCCAGTACCAACAATTTTTTAACCATATGGCCTAGTTGTTGTATCTTTTTAAGTTTTATCCAAATAAAGTGAACAATTGTGTACACTAGAAGTTAGGGGAAGTCCCAGGCTCCCCAGAGCAACAACGAAATTCTTATCAGGAAGACCGCGACTATCGCCAAGGCGCCTGCGGCCGCCACGCTGGGTCTCCTGCCAAACATGGCAACGGCCGCGGCGGCAAGCGCCAATGCCACGCCGCCTAAGGCCGCCGAGTCAGACATGGCGCCCTGGGCGCTGAACGCCGCGGCTTCCGGCCCTATCAGCGACAGATGGAGATGGACTAGGTACGTCAACGCGGCTAATCCACTGCCGAGGGCTATCCACTTCCCCGTCTCCACTCTGCCCAACAGCCCGTAGAAGCCGCTTCCCGCCGCCACGCCCATAAACAACGCAAGCAGAGGCACGGCGGCGCTGTGCCAAAACGGTATGCCTCTCTCGTACGACAACACCAGCCCGGTGTACAGCGCCACGAAGACGCCAAATGCCGACATCAAGAGACCCAGCGCGTTCATCACCCTCCTGTCTCTGCCCCACACCGCTATTTTGTCAAGCGGCTTTATCAAAGGCGCGGTGAATAACAGAGAGAGCAATATCAATAGCGATACCCCGGAGGCGCCCCACACCATCCAGCTTGACAGATTAGCCTTGGGGTTTAACAAAGGCAACACCAACATGCCGGCCGTCGGCGGCTTCAGCAACTCGGAGGCCAATATGCCGAGGGCGGCGGCGGGCAACACCACCCCCGCCAAGCCGCCCACCGCCGCAACCCTTGTCTCTCCTCTACGCCAGAATACGTAAGCCCACACAACGGCGAAGCTGGCCACGGCCAGCAACGTCATCTCAACGGCGACGGGCAAGCCCCAGACCTCGTTGCGGACTATCATAGCCCCACGTAGTACACTCTTCCTCCGGTCTTGGGGTCCGGCTTCGCCAGCTTGGCGACGCCCCTCCGCACAAGCTCTGCCACCGGGTCGTTGGGATCGTCAAGGTCGCCGAAGAGCCTAGAGCCCGTGGGACACACCTCGACGCACGCCGGCGTCCACAGCTTGCCGTCTCCCTTGTATCTGTGGTAGCAGAAGGTGCATTTATCCACGGCGTCCATCCTAAACGCCCATTTGTTAGGCACAGGCGGCTTAAAGAGGACGCCGCCGTAGGCCGCGCCGGCCTCCGCCTCCTTGACAAGCGGCTTCTCCTCCGCCTCTCTCCACTCATGAGGCTCCGGCCTGTACCTAGAGCCGTAAGGACACGCGATGATGCAGTAGCCGCAACCAATGCAGAGGTCCTTGTCCACCAGCACGACCCCCTCTTGCGTCTTGTAGGTGGCGCCGGTGGGGCACACCCTCTGACATGGCGTATCTTCGCAGTGGTAACACAGCGAAGATACGAACCTCCTCGCCGGCGGGTCCTCATACTCGCGCCACTCCACCCAAGTCCTAAGCTTCACGGTCTGCGGCTTGCCCCTATTAGCGGGCTTGGCCGCGGTGAACACTTGGCCGTGCTCCACTACACAAGCCGCCACGCAGGCGCGGCAACCGACGCACTTATTTACGTCGATTACAAACACCGGCTTCATAGCCCACCCACCCGGGACACTTCTACCACTGTGTTGCCCATGACCCCCGCTGTGCCCAATCTGCTCGCCATAAGCGGGCCGAAGTAGTTGTCGTCGCTGAAGCCAGAGCGCACGGCGGCCAGCTTCTCCGCCTTAACCCTAAGCCTCCCCCTGGGCACGAGCCAGTAGTGGTAAATCGCAATGATATCCGGCCTCACCATCTTGGTAACCCTCACCCTGAACCTCGCCGACGGCGCCTCCTTAACTCCCACGGCCTCCAGCTGCTTCAGCACCTTAGGCGCCGCCGGCTTCACCTCGATAACATCTCCGTCTTTCACGCCTAGCTTGGCGGCTGTGTCTGGGTGGATCCAAGCCGTTAGGAGTTCGTCTGGCGTCAACGTGTTGAGTAGCAGGTTGTTCTGGGTAGCGCTGTGAGTGTGGGTGTAGGGGCCGTGGCGGTACACGAGCAGAAGCCTCCTCGGCGGGTCAGGCGGCACAAGTCCGTTGATCTCGACATCGTCGGTGGCGGGGCCGGTTGCCCACATGTAGTCCGGCCGCGCCATCCCGGCGTAGAGCGGCACTGGCGAATACAACGGATCCACGGCGCTTTTCGTCCCCTCTAGGTCTGACGGATCTATGGAGGTGACGGGCTTGCCGAACCCCCTCCTCACGTCGTAGGCCAGGTTTATGCTGTAGATCTCCACACGGCCGCTGGGGGTGGGCAACGGGACCTGGACCTTGGCCAAAGGCGAGTTGTAATGCACATCAAACCACAGCTGTCTCTCCAGCTCTACACTGTATTTAACCGGCTTGAAGACGTGCACTCTGACCCTCACCTCTCTGCCGAGGGCTTGGCTCCACCTATCGTCCACCACCACCTCCATGCGTCCGGTGGGCACCAGCACCATGTAGCCGCCCATCTTGTAGAGGTCGTCCACCGTAGGCGCCCTAACCTGGCCGTTTTCGTCTATGATCCTTATGCGCCGGAAGGTGGCGTTGATAAAGGCTTTTAAGTTTGTAATGGGGAATATGCCGTCTTCCGTGATCATACCCACCGGCATGTTCTGCGGCCAGTCTGTGCCGTCTCTCGCCTTGACGCCCAGTTGCTGAAGCCTCCTGGCGGTCATCAGCAACACCTCGAAGATGGTCCTGCCGTCTCTCGACCGGTAATTCTTGTCCAGCTCCCCCGGCTTCTCCCCCTGCTGAATCCTCTGCATGTACTCCTCGTAGTACCACGGGAACCTCACCGAGATAGCTGGAAACGGCGTGAAGGGGCCGGGGACTGAGAGATCCATACGCTCTAGATACGGCAGATCCGGCAGTATCAAGTCGGCGAAGGCGATTGAGTCGTTGAACTGGATGTCGTGGACAACCACAAGGTCGAGGTTTCTGAAAATCTCCTCCACCATTTTGCTGTTGCCAATCTGCGGCACCGGGTTGGAGCCTGTGATAAACACCACCTTTACCTTAAACGGCTTTCCGTGTATAACGCTTTCGTACAATGCCTGGACGGTGTCGTATGGGTATAGGTAACCCTTCTTCTCAGCCTCCTCTGCCCACTTCTCCGTCAAGGCGGGGACAGCAGGCGCCCCGCGGTCGCTGGGGCCGGGGAGCGGCGGCGCTATGGGTATTGTGTAAATGCCGATGCCGTACGTCGCCACGTACTCGGAGAAGGTGAGACCACGTATCGTCTTATACGGCACGTCTTTCCTCGTATACTTCATGGCCTTGGTGTAAACATCTGCGTAGGGCATGATGAGGTGGGTCAAGAGGAAGAGGCCGCCCGGCTGTTCTATCCTGCCTAGCAGAGCCATGATTATGCCAACGGCCCTCCAAACCTGCGGGGAGTTGCTATATCTGGGGTCGTGCCACCCGAGGGGCGACGTAGCCCTGTATTTAGCCACTATCTCAGCCGCCTCCCTCAGCTTGTTGACGTCTACGTCGGCCTCCCTGGCAACGGCCTCCATGTAGTCGGCGACGCCGTGTTTCCTCGCCAGCGCCGCCAAGTTGGCGTCCACCCACTCCTTCAGGATCTGAAGCGCGGTCTTAACCTTCACGGTGGTTCCGTCTTTCAGCTGGACTTCGTACTCGCCGAAGAGCGCCGGAGCCCTCGCCGCTGTGTCGGGAACAGGTGCGTTGCCCTCCCACACCACGTAGGCGAAGTCCTTGGGCTCCGCGGCGCCGTATTTATCCCACGCCACCTCCGAGGCGAGTAGCGGGAGGCCGTCGTTGGTTTTTATCAGAAATGGCGCGTTGGTGTACCTGAAGAGGTAGGGCTCTACGTAGTACTTGTTGTCGATTATGTATTTAATGAAGGCGTTTAACACGGCAAGGTCCGTGCCTGGCTTGACCGGTAGCCACACCGTGGCGTAGGACGCGGTTTCGTCAAACACGGGGCTGAGAACCACTATCTTGGCGCCTCGTTTAACCGCCTCCATGAAGCGCCAGGTCTCCGTCACGACGCCTGCGCCTATTACGTTCCTCCTCACCACGAGGACGGCGTCGGCCTCGCCGAAGTCTACACATGCGGTGTGGGCCTGGTGTCCGTGGCCCCACGTCAGCCAGTGGCCAAGGTAGCGGGGGTAGGTGCAGTACGGGTTATCGAAGGTGATCATGCCGCCGCCGAAGGCGTCTGCAAACCTAGAAATGGGGACGCCCGCCCTCATCGATGCCGTTGGGCCCCAGGCGCCGAAGAGGAATGTGAAGGCGTGGCGCTCGTTGCTGTCGGCGAGCTCCTTCAGCTTCTTGGCAATTATCTCTATGGCAGTGTTCCAGTTGATTTCCACCATGTCGTCGTATCTGCCGCGGCTCTGGGCCAGCTGACGCTTAGCCTCCTCCCAGCTGATCTTGCCCTGAGCCCAGTCCACCAGTGCCTTTCTGGCCATGGGCTTCTTGATGGCGTCTGGGTTGAGCCAGGTGTTGAAGGTGCCGGAGACGCCTCTTGCGCATATCCCTATGGCGCTGGTGGGGGCGTTGGTGTTTGGCCTAATCCTCACCGGCTTTCCGTTGACCACGTCGACCCATATCGCGCACTGGGCCATGCACATGCCGCATATAGACGGCACGGAAACAACAGAAAGGGCGCCTTCACTTTTCGTCTCAGGGCTTTCAGCCGCCGCCTTCAGCAAAACTCCAGAGACTCCGCCTAAAACGCCGGCGGCGACGCCCAGCTTTATAGCTTCTCTCCGGGTAATTTCCATAGGTGTAGAATACAGATACTTTTATAAAGCTGATTATAAATCTTGTTCAAGTGCGTGCAAGGTTTATATCAAGCGTACAGATGTGTACACCGAATATAACTACCCGCAGTGAATTTTCAAAAGTTCCTGCTGCTCCTCGCATCTGCACCCCATGCCTGTGAATAGGCCCTTCACGGTTTCCCGGATCTGGGAGTCTGTCACCCGGAAGGTGTTCGGCGCCACCCGGTAGACGCCCATTATCTGAGGGCCTACCCTGGCCATGACTTCCAGAAACTCGTTCGGCTTGTAATATGCCCGGAGGAGGACGCCGGCGTTTACGCCTGCCTCGTAGCCGGATCTGCCGGGGCCTATGCTCCGGGCAACTCTGCATATGTGGATCATGTCTATTGGGTCGATGCCGTGGTCCACGGCGTCGATAACAGCGGCCAGAACTGCGGTGACGACCTCTGAGGGTTTTCTGCCTATTCGCCTTACTTTTAGGGAAAACTCGTCGGCGAGGGGTCTCTCAACGGCAAGCCGTGAATATTTCGAGGGCATGTACTAAAATGTACACAGAATATAAATCTTAGCACGTCACTTCTGCGATTATTATGTTCCCCTCGTAGCTCGTCTTCACGGAGCACCCGAACTGCTTTATCGCCTCCTCTGCAAAGTACCCAAGGCACTTCACCGAGAGCTCCCCGGTGGCTGTGAAGACTATCCGCCAAGTGTTTCCGCGCCTGCTGAAGGATAGCCTGGCCACTGGGAACATGGAGAAGAATTGCGATGCGGTGGCCATGAACTCCCCGAAGGTTCTGTACTCAGCCGCGACGACCTTGCCGAACTTCTCGCCGGTTTCCCGCAGGAACTGCTCCACCTCTTGGTCTTCGCACGTCTTCCACTTCCTCGCCATTAGCTCTAGGTATGAGAGAGGCACGGGCACCACGTCGAAGGCTAGGATCTTCTCGGTGAGTTTAAACATCTCAAGGGCTTTCGTCGGCGTGATGCCCCTCCGGAGGAGCTCCACGGCGAGTTTAAGCGAGTCAGACGCCAGCTTTACCACAGAAAAACCTTGAGTCTTCGCCACCGACGACACCTCCTTAGCCACCTCGCTGTCTACAGGAACGGTAGTTTTAGACACGTTCCTCTTCATGGACTCCCATTTAAATAATTCCCCCTGTACACGCCGTCTAGAAGAGCCACTAGTCTGTAGGCGTCCTCAGGGCTCCGCACGGCGATCTTTCTCCATCGTAGCAACAAAAAACTTCTTTAAGTGGCATTGCTACACTTATCAATAAAAAGTTTTATTATGATTCGCCGGGCGGGAATGAGCTTCCTAAGTTGCAAAAAAGGGAGGAATCTTGCAAGTATACAACCTCTACAGTTTAAACCCTTGAATTATCCTGTAACTACCGGCGAGTCGAAGACTAGTCGCGTAATTAGAAACTCTCGCCTTTTAGATCTGTTATCTCTTCTAGTCTATCAATGAAACGTTTATACCATTTTTCGAATTGTTCTTGCGTCGCCACGTGGATCTCCACAGGCGCGTCTACTGTCTTGTATATCTCAGCCTTGAGGAGGGCTACTTCTTCTTTCCCTATGTCGGCCACGATTAGGATGTCGATGTCGCTTGCCGCCGTGTACCGACCTGTGAGCGCCGAGCCGAAGACGTAGACTTTGGCGTCGCCGGCGATTTTTCTTGCCGCTTCTTTAACCTTCTCAGCCACTTCTCGGTATTTCCGGAGCGCCTCAAGCGCCTTTTTCCCCTCCTCTATGTAGATATCAAAGCTCATCTATTACTGGCTTAAACTTCTCCTTGACGTATTTCAACATAGCCTCAACTTCCTCCTTTTCGTATCTCCGGGGAAGGTATCTGGAGCCTATGTAGGCGTCCTCTATTTTGGTCAGCATTATTATGTCCTCGAGCAACCTCTTGGCCCCCTCCGCGGCCTTGGCGAGCTCTCTGACCAGCCTGATGAGGGAGTGCGTGCGGGGATAGGCGCCGGTTTTGAGGAGAAGCTTGTATTTCAGCATAAGCTGGCAGTATTGCTCTATGCTAAACGCCGCCAGGTCGTATTCGCCCTCGGCATATAGACGCTCCGCATTTCGCAGAAACGCCTTAGCCCTAAGTCTGAGGAGCTCAGCCTCTTCAAAACTCATAACAAAGACATGTCGCATAAACTCTTTATATCTTTACAGCTCCTGGAACTGCAATATGTCGACGCCCCGAAGCTGAGGCGGGCGTCATAAACCCGCAGAGTGGGGCTTTGCGTCATGTGCGGAAAAAACTTTATACCTCCCAAGTTACTTGGGAGGTATGTTGTTTAGGGAGGGGCCTGTGGATAGGCCTGAGGAGCTTTTCGATAGAGAGGAGGAGTTTAAAGAGCTTAGGGATGTGCTGAACGGCAGGAGGCTTGTGCTTCTGCTTGGGGTGCGGCGGGTGGGGAAGACGTCGCTGGCTCGGGCGGCTACCTACGACAGGGCGCGGGTGTATGTAGATCTCAGGGAGTTCGAGTGGAGGCAGTACGTCACCTGGGACGACTTCTATGCCGCGTTGCGGACGGCTTTGCCCAGGTCGAAAAAGGCGCTGGATCTGCTGTCGCGCATTTCGGGCGTTTCAGTGGCAGGCTTTACGGTGGAGTTTGCCAGGGGGCGGGGGAGGCCTCTCCTGCCTGAGGTCCTCAGGGCGCTTGACAGGTGGGTAGCCGCGGAGTCTAAGCGGCTGGTGGTGGTGATAGACGAGGCGCAGGAGCTCTACAAGCTGAAGGGCGGCTCCTTCGCGCCGGTGCTGGCGTGGGCATACGACAACCTTGACAACGTCGTCTTCCTCCTCACAGGCTCTAAGGTGGGCCTCATGCATAGACTCCTCCGGCTTGACGACCCCGAGTCCCCCCTCTACGGGCGGTACGTCCACGTCATCAAGCTGAGCCCCCTCCCCAGGGAGAAGGCCTTGGAGTTCTTGGCGAGGGGCTTCGCGGAGTCCGGCGTCGTGTACAGCCCCCAGCTACTCAAAGCCGCCGTGGACCACCTCGACGGCATAATTGGGTGGCTCTCCTACCTCGGCCTAGAGGCGACGCGAGCCGGCAGGCTCACAGAGGAGCTCCTCGGAGAGGTCGTGGAGAAGGCGGCCCGCCTGGCCTGGGGCGAATTCTGCAACTTCGTGAAGCTCAGAGGCACCGCTAGGTATCTCCACATAGTCCACGCGGCGGCTGAAGGCGCCACGTGGTCTGAGGTGAAGAGGTATCTAGAGATCAGAGAAGGCCCCATCAACGACGCCGAGCTGAGCCGTTTGCTCAAGTCGCTGGTTGAGGAGGGGTGGCTGGAAAAGAGGGAGGTTTACCGGCTGACGGACCCCCTCATGAGGTATGCGGCGAAAAACGGGTGGAGGTGTTAACCCCGCAGTATCTTCATCCTCGACACGGCCTCCTTCACCTCTTCTATCGACGCCTCGTCCTCTATAGTGGAGATGTCCCCCACGGCCTCGCCTGTCCACACCCTCTTCAGCACCCTCCTCATTATCTTGCCGGAGCGCGTCCTGGGCAACATATCTACGAATTCCAAGCCGGCAAACACGGCGATGGGGCCGAAGGTCTTCCGCACATGTTCAATAAGCTCCTTGCGGAGGCTATCTGAGGGTGTCCAGCCGGGCCTGAGGACCACGAAGGCGGCTATGGCCTCTCCTCTTATGGGGTCCGGCACGCCGACTACGGCCGCCTCGGCCACGGCGGGGTGCGTCAACAAGGCGGACTCCACCTCTATGGTGCCGATGCGGTGGCCTGCGATTTTTATCACCTCGTCCGCCCTTCCGCCGAACCAGACGTAGCCCTCCTCGTCTACGTGGGCCGCGTCGCCGGTGTAATACACCAGCTTCCCTTCGTACCGCTCCCAGTAGTCCGCCGTGTACCTCCTGTGGTCTTTCCACAACGTGGGCGTCATGCCGGGGAACGGGCGCTTTATGATAAGCGTCCCCTTCTGGCCGGGCGGCAACGGGTTGCCCTTCTCGTCCACCACCTCCACCTCAACGCCGGGGAGGGGGACGCCGGCCGACCCGGGCTTTATAGACATAAACTCCAGGCCGTAGGGCACGTCTTTTACCAAGGCGTAGTAGTAGCCTATCGCGGGGCCGCTGAGCTCGGTCTGCCACCAGTGGTCTATCACCGGAACCCGCCTCTGGAAGACGTCTTCGTACAGCCACCTCCAGACCTCGGGGTTGAGCACCTCTCCGGCGGTCACCACCCTCTTGACGCTACTGAGGTCGTGGCGCCTGGCGTACTGCACTCCAAGCCTCATCAACATCCTGGCAGCCGTCGGCGACGTCCATATAAGAGTCGGCCTGTACCTCTCCACTATTTCCCAGAAGACATCGGGCTTGGGGGAGTCTATGACGCCGTCGAGAAGCACCGACGTCGCGCCCATTATAGTGGGGGCAAACACGATGTAGCTCTGGCCCACGATCCATCCGATGTCGCTGGTGTTGAAAATCACGTCGTCGCTGGAGAGCCCGTACACCAGCAACGCGCCGTGGACAATCCAGACTTGGTACCCCCCATGGACGTGGACCACCGGCTTAGGCTTAGCTGTGGTGCCCGACGTAGGCAAGACGAAAAGCGGCTCGTTGGCCTCTACGAACTCGGCGGCGCAGTCGCCATACTTCCCCAGCTCCAGAAACTCCTCAAGCCACAGATCCCGACCCCTCTCCATAGGCGGCTCCTTCTCGTCGGCCACCGCCCTCCGCACCGCCACCATCTGCGGCCGCCACTGAGACATCTTAAGAGCCTCGTCGATGTTCTCCTTAAGCGGAATCCTCCTCCCCCTCCGCACCGAGTAGTCCTGGGTGAAGATTATTTTGGGCTCCACGAGCTCTATGCGGTCGGCCACGGCCTTGGGAGAGAAGCCGGCGAAGACCGTGCTGGATACGGCGCCGATCCTAGCAGCGGCGAGGATTGCGGCCACCGCCTCCACCGTGTTGGGCATGTAAAGAAGCACGGCATCCCCCCTCCTGACCCCGGCACCCCTCATCGCCGCGCTGAACCTACACGCCAATTCATACAGCTCCTTGTAGGACACCCTCCTCTCGACGCCTACCTCGGGGTTAACGTAGATATATGCAGTCTTGTCGCCGAAACGCCCCACTTTGTAATCCACGGCGCTGTACCCGGCGTTTGTGTAGCCGCCCACGAACCACCTAAACGGCGACGGAGACATCCACTCGAAAATCTTCTCCGGCGGCTTGGCCCAGTATATGAGGTGCCGCGTCTTCTCTATAAATTCACGCCAATAGCCCTCTGGGTCGGCAAGCCATTTCCTATATACAACAACCATAAAAAGAGAACTAAGAGAAAATAAAAATTTTCTACTTAGCCTCTTTTATTTTAAAAGCCGCACCAAGTCTCTGAGCGAAACTACACCGACGACCCTACCCCGCTCCGCAACTACCAAGTGTCTAATCTTGTTCTCCGCCATTAGGTCAGCCGCCTCCACCACCGACTTGTCCGGCTCTATCGTGATTACTTTCTTGGTGGCGATTTTCTCCAGCGGAGTATTAAGCGGCATCCCAGAGGCAAGCGCCTTCACTACGTCGCGCTCCGATACCACTCCGACGGGCTTGTCTCCATCCGTCAACACCACAAAGCCTATGTTCTTCTCCGCCATTGTCCTCGCCGCGTCTGCAAGAGTGGCTTGCGGATACAGCGTGACGGGCGGCGACTTCATCACCTCCTTAACGGCCTTCGCAGAGAGCTTCCTCCGCGTCTCCACATCCTCCACGAGGAGCCTCTCGCCGAATATGTCGCGGGCGGAGACGTAGCCGGCTATGGCGCCGTCTCTAACCACCACGATGTGTCTAAGCCCGTTCTCCGCCATGACCCTCTGCACTGTGGTGAGCGGCGCCTTGTCGGGCACCGTCAACACCCGCGTCACCATGATGGACGAGACGGGGGCATCCATCGAGACGCCAGACGCCAAGGCCCTTACTACATCTCTTTCAGAAACCACCCCCACGGGCTTCCTCCCGTCGTCGCTCACTATGACGTAGCCCTCGTTGCCCGCCATCATCTTCACCACGTCGCGGATCGGGGCGCTGGGCGGCGCAATCTGAGGCGGCTTGACCAGAGAGGCGATAGACACTTCCTCCCAGATGCTCCTCTTGGACGTCTCCGGGATCCACTTCAACATAATCGCCGCAGTGATGAGCGGCCAGAAGATGGGCCACGACAAAAGCATCAGAAGCAAGTCCCTGGTAGCTCCTCCCACAGCCGTGGCCACCAGCGGCGTCAGGCCCCCGCCGAATATGCCGTTGCCGATGTGGTAAGGCACCGAGAGGGCTGTGTATCTGATCTTAGCCGGGAAGTACTCAACCAGGAAGGCGGCGATGGGGCCGTAGACCATGGTGACGTAAAGAACCATCACAAACGTCAACAACGTGAGGAGCGGCACATTGGGCGGGTTCAAGTTCTGCGCCATGATCATGAAGATGGGGTAGTAGGTAAAGGCCGCCAGCAGGTTGCCAGCTAGCATCACGGGCTTCCTCCCTATCTTGTCGGAGAGCCAGCCGAAGAAGATGAAAAACGGCGCAGCGGCAGCTATGGCAATGCCCAAGATGGTGTTGGCGGTGAGCCTATCGAGGCCTTTGGCGCCTTCTATGAACAAGTCGGCCCTCTGGAGGAACACCAACGTGAGGAACTGGCTGGAGTACCACACCACCGCCTGCCCGACGACGGCGCCAAGAAGAGCCAGCAGTATGAGCGTAAGGTTGCGGCGCTCCGTCAGCGCCTCCCTCAGGGGGCGCTTAGACGCCTTGCCCAACAGCTTCATCGCTGAGAAGACGGGCGTCTCCTCCAGCATAAGCCTAATAATCAACCCAATGAGGAAGAGCACGCCGGCCAGCAGGAAGGGTATCCTCCAGCCCCACTGCTCAAAAGCCGCCTTCCCCACCAAAAGCTCCGTGGCCGTCGCTACCACCACGGCGAGGACGTAGCCAACCGACGCCGTGGTCTGTATGAAGCCAGTGTAGAAACCCCTCTTGTCGTCCGGCGCGTACTCAGCCACGAAGATAGCGGCGCCGCCGTATTCGCCGCCAAGAGCAAGGCCCTGGAGGACGCGGAGCAGAAACAGCAATATCGGCGCCAGAACGCCCACTTGCTCATACGTGGGCAGAAGGCCGATGGCAACAGTGGAGAAGCCCATAACAAACAACGTAAGAAGGAAGGTGTACTTACGCCCAATCAAGTCGCCGAGCCTCCCGAAAAACGCAGCGCCGAAAGGCCTCACCACGAAGCCCACAGCCCAGCCCGCGATGGCCAGCAACACGCTGGCCAGCGGGTCCCCCGTGGGGAAAAACAGCTTGTTCAACACCGTGGTGGCAAGTATGCCGTAGATATAGAAATCGTACCACTCCAGCAACAATCCCACAGACGATGCGACTACTACCGTAGCTAGTTGACCCCTTGCCATGAACCACAAAAATAACAGCTTTTTAAGCCTTTTTATAATTATAAAACATTAACAATAAAAATGTAAAATTTAAAAAAACATCAGCTTCTGCCTACCTCAGCCCTCAGCTCCTCGTATGCCTTCTTCGCCTCTTCCACGGAGGTTTCGTCCTCCAGCGTCGTGACGTCGCCCAGCGGCGCACCTGTGGCCACGGCCTTCAGCAGGCGGCGCATGATCTTGCCCGACCTCGTCTTCGGCAACTTGCTCACGAAGAATATCTGCGCAGGCTCCGCTATGGGGCCTATTGTCTTTCGCACGTGCTCCCTCAGCTCCTTCCGCAACTCGTCGTTCGGCACTACCCCCTGCTTAAGCACCACGAAGGCTATGGGCACCTCGCCCTTTATGGGATCAGGCACGCCGGCCACAGCAGCCTCGGCAACTGTTGGGTAGGATATCAAGGCTGATTCCAGCTCGTAGGTGCCTAGGCGGTGCCCCGCGACTTTTATCACCTCGTCTGCTCTGCCCAGGACCCATATGTATCCGTCTTTGTCTTTTATGGCGTAGTCCCCGACGTAGAAGTTGCCGGGGAACCGGGACCAGTACGTCTTTATGTAGCGCTCGGGGTCGCCCCAAATGCCGTGGAGCATGCCGGGCCACGGCTTCTTTATGACCAGATACCCCTTGACGCCTGGCGGCGCCGGGTTCCCGTTTTCGTCAACGACGTCTACCTCGAAGCCGGGGAGCGGCGGGCCGTTGGTGCCGGGTTTCATGGGCACTAGGTAGAGGCCGGGGGCGTGGCTTACCACTATGCCGCCTGTCTCCGTCATCCACCAGGTGGAGCCGAAGGCCACCTTCTCACCGCCGAGGACGCGGTATGCCCATCTCCACGCCTCTGGGTTTATCGGCTCACCGACAGAGTGGATGATGCGGAGGGTGGAGAGGTCGTGTTTCTTGGGCCAGGCCTCGCCGTATCTCATGAACATCCTTATGGCCGTGGGCGAGGTGTAGAGGATCGTGACGCCGTATCGCTCTACGATAGACCACCACCTGTCCGGCTGGGGGTAGTCCGGCGCGCCTTCGTACATTATCTCCGTGGCGCCCATTAGGAGCGGCCCCAGCACGATGTAGGAGTGCCCCGTGACCCAGCCGATGTCTGCCGTGCACCAGTACACGTCGTCGTCCCGCAAGTCGAAGACCCACTTCATTGTGGCGTAGACGTGGACGGCCCAGCCGCCTGTGTCGTGGACTATGCCCTTCGGCTTTCCAGTGGTGCCCGAGGTGTAGAGGATGAAGGAGGGGTGCTCGCTCTCCACGGGCTCCGGCTCTATGTACGTGTTGACGGGTATGCCCTGCATGATCTTGTTCCACCAGTAGTCCCTCCCCTCCGTCATGGGCACGTCCTTCAGCCCGAGCCTCGAGAACACTATCACGTTCTCCACGCCGGTGGTCTTCTCAAGCGCGGCGTCCACCACCTCCTTCAGCCTAACCACCTTCCCCCTCCGCCAGAACCCATCCGCCGTTATTACTAGGCGGGATTGGGAGTCGTTGATGCGCTCCGCCAACGCGTCCGCGGAGAAGCCGGAGAACACCACGCTGGTGATGGCGCCTATCCTCCACGCGGCCAACATGGCAATGGGGAGCTCCGGTATCATCGGCATGTATAGAGTTATTCTGTCCCCCTTCTTTATCCCGAAGTTACATTTCAACATGCAAGCCACTCTGTTTACTTCGCGGAAGAGGTCGTAGTAGGTAAGCTTCCTGCGGTCTGTGGGGTTCCCGTTTTCGTCCACGGGCTCCCCCTCCCACTCAATAGCAAGCTTATTCTTACGCCAACTCTTCACATGCCTATCTACCGCCAGGTAGCCGAGGTTCAGCCTGCCGCCCACAAACCACTTGTAAAACGGCGGGTTGGAGGCGTCAAGCACCTTGTCCCAAGGCTTAAACCACTCCAACTCCCTCGCCACAGAGACCCAAAACTCCTCTAAATTCTCCGCCGTCTGCCGGTGGAATTTCCAATAGGCGTCTATGGGGGTGTATTTATGTTGCCACTGCTTATTCATTACATGTTCGTCAAACGGCAGTTCTGCCTCTTTTTCAACCTGAGACATGTGATGTATGATTTGGAATTAATATATTCCTTTCTGTAATTATCGATGATTATCAATAAACCAAATTACCCCCTCAGCGCCTTCAGCGTGTCGTTTAGCAAAACCAGCGCGGTCTCCCTCCGGCCTGCGCCTTTCCCCTTCACCAGTATGTTGTTAACCTCGGTGACTATCTCCACTGCGTTCATGGTGTAGTCCACGTGGATGTGGTCGTCTGGGGCGAGGCGCACAGGCTCCACGGAGGCCCTCCCCGCCTCGAGTTCCAGCGTGGCTAGGTACCGCGTCACGGGGCCGAGGGGCGCCAGCGGCCTCCGGACCACGTCGCGTAGGTCGAGGGGGGCGCCGAGGGTGTTGGCTATTATCACGAGCTTGGCGGCCGGGTCCAGGCCCTCCAGATCTAGGCGGGGGTCGGGCTCCAAGATGCCGAGCTCCCTCGCCTCCTCCACCGCCTTTTCAAACGGCACGCCGTCCTTATAGACCCGCGTCATGATGTAGTTGGTGCTCCCGTTTAAAATCCCCCGGACCCGCAACACCTTCTGCGGAGGGAGGCCCGTCAACAGGTCAACCAGGGGGGTGCCAGCCATGACCGTGGCCTTGTAGAACAGCCTTCTGTGCGCCAGCTCGCGGAAGGCGAGGGCCAGGGGGGCCTTGTTGGCGGTGACCACGGCAAGCCCTCTGGAGAGCGCCCTTCTGTACAGCGAAAGCGCAGGCTCCGCCGTCTCGTAGTTGGGCGGGCTGACGTCTACCACAACCTGACATATGTCCAGCGCCTCGTCAAGCGCGGCGGCCCTCCCGACGCCGCTTTTCGCCGCGGCGCCCCGGGGGGTCTTCAGGAGTTGCCTCACCTCGTCGCTGGCGAAGCCGTCTTTCTTGGCGACGCCTCCGCCGCTGTCGAAGACTGCGCAGAGCCTCAGCTCGGTCCTCTCGTAGAGGAGCTCGGCGTATGTCCGTCCCACCCCTCCGAAGCCGAAGAGGAGGATCATGCCGGCGACTTCGCCATGAGCTCCGCCGTGAGGACCGAGTTCCCCGCGGCGCCCCTCACAGTGTTGTGCCCAAGCACGACGAAGGCGAGCTTCCGGGGCCCCAGCCTTCTTATCCTCCCCACCACCACAGCCATGCCCCGGCCGGCCCACCTGTCCAGCCGGGGCTGGGGCCTGTCGATGTGAGGCCTAACCTCTATGGGCCTCTCGGGGGCTGTGGGGAGCTTCAGCTCCTGGGGCAGGCCTCTGAAGCGCGCAAGGGCATCCGCCACGGCGCCTGCGTCGAAGTCCCTCGCCGTGTCCACATACACCACCTCGGTGTGGCCGTCCAGGACGGGGACGCGGGTGGTGGTGGCGTATATCTCGAAGTCTTTCTTGAGGATCTTCCTGGTCTCGGCAACCACCTTGTCCTCCTCGCCCCGTATATACGGTATGAGGTTATCGGTTATAGCCACGCTGGGGACCCCGGCGAAGCCCGCGCCGCTCAGCGCCTGCATGGTGACCACGTGTATCCTCTCTATGCCCCACTCGTCCAGCACGGGCTTGAGGGGGAGGTTGAGGATTGTGGTGGTGCAGTTGGGCTTCTTCACCACGGCGCCTCTCCAGCCCCTCCCCGCCCTCTGTTGCCTCACCAGCGAGAGGTCCTCCGGGTTTATCTCAGGCACCACGAGGGGGACGTCGGGGTCCATCCTCATGTTGCTGGCGTTAGACACCACGGTGAAGCCCCGCGCGGCGAGCTCCGGCTCCACCTTAGCCGCCGCCTCGCTGGGGAGCGCCGAGAAGACGAAGTCGACCTTCGGGATTCTGTCCACCTCCAGCTTCTCTATCTTGAGCTCCGCCAGGTCGGGGGGCGGGGGCTCCTCCAGCGCCCATCCGGCTTGGGCCAGGGTTTTGCCAGCGCTTTTCTCGGAGGCGGCGAGACCCACTATCTCAAACCAGGGGTGCTTCGCGAGGAGCTGGACGTATCGCTGGCCGACTAGTCCAGTGGCGCCGAGGATATATACCTTAAGGCGGTCCATATATACTTCCCCCTATGTGTTTATATATCTTATGTACGGCTTCACGAGGAACTCGTGTGCCTGCCTCGGCGGGATGTCCAGCCTCACGCTGTATCTGCCCAGGGGGGTGCCGCCCAGCTTCGTCAGCTCATACGCCGAAAGCCCCACCACGCAACTGCCCTGGCCGCATTTCGTCACTATCTTGTAGGGCGGCGGGGGGTATATGTTGGCGATTAGGGTCCCCCTGGAGTGGTAGCTCCTCACCTCCACCGCCATGTTCCCCGCCTCCAGCACGGGGAGGAAGGTGCGGGGGTGGAAGTTCTTGGCCCCTGCCTTAGCCGCCTCCACCGCCTCCTGGAGAGAAAGAAGAGGCAGAGCCGCGGCGTCTTCCACCTCGCGGGGGTCCGCCGTCATTACGCCGGGGGCGTCCGTCACGAGAGACACCTTCTTGGCGCCTATCTCCCTCCCGATGTAGGTGGCTGTGTAGTCGCTCCCCCCGCGCCCCACGGTGGTGAACCGGCCATCTGCATCTCTCCCGATGAAGCCCGTGACCACCGCCGCGACGCCAGGCGCCGCGATTCTGTCCTTGTGCTCCAGCCTGAGGGGGTCGGCGTTGCCGAAGTTGCTGTTTGTAAGTATCGGCGCCACGAAGAGCTCGGCCTCTGCGCCGAGCCGCCGCAACACCGCGTGGAGGATAGCGGCGGACAGTCTCTCGCCGAAGGATGCGAAGTAGTCCGGCGTCCACCCGGCCCTGGGGAGCCTTAGGGCGGCCTCCAGCTCCTTGAGGAGAGGCGCGACGCGGTCCTCGACCCCCAGCAACCGCGCCACGGCGAGGTGTTTATGCAGAACCTCTTCATACATCAAGTAGCTCCGGGTCCTCTCCAGCTCCAGCAACATGTCCGTAACCCCCTTCATGGCCGACACGACCGCCACCGGCGGCTCGGGGAGCTTCAGCAAGTACTCAGCCGCCCTCAAGAAGTCCCCCGCCGACCTGAGGAGGGAGCCCCCTATCTTCACCACGGGCTTCATCGCTCCAGAAGCTCCACAAGCTCCTCCGCGTTTCTCACCTCCCTAGCGCTTATCTCCACCGCGTCGGGGTCCTTCAAGGCGTGCCCCGTCACCACGGCCACGGCGGTGCCGCTCAGCTTCAGCTTAAGCGCCGCCGCCACCGACGCCGCCCCGGCAGGCTCCGCCCCAATGCCGTCTCTCGACGCCAGAAGCTTCTGGGCCCTCAGGATCTCCACGTCTGACACCGTCACGAAGAGGCCGCCCGACTCATTCACGGCGGCAAGGGCCTTAGGCCAATTTATAGGTTTCCCTATCTTAATCGCTGTGGCCACCGTCTCCGGCTCATCTATGAAGAAGGGCTGCGGGGCCCCCCTCTCCCACGCCTTAGCCAGCGGGGCGGCGCCCTCCGCCTGTACCCCAACCATCTTGGGGAGCCTGCGGCAGAGCCCCAGCTCTGCCAGCTCCTTGAAGCCCTTCCATATGGCGGATATGTTCCCGGCGTTGCCCACCGGGACAACGACGTAGTCGGGGCAACCAAGCTCCTCAAACACCTCGAAGGCCAGGGTCTTCTGGCCCTCTAGGCGCCATGGGTTGAAGCTGTTGAGGGGGTAGGCGTATCTCGTGCCGTGGGTCACCACGTACTCCAGCGCCTTGTCGAAGAGGCCGTTTACCATGACCAGCTCGGCGCCGTGGAGAGCCGCCTGCACGAGCTTCCCCCTCGCCACGTTTCCCCTCGGCAAAACGACGTAACACCTAAGCCCGGCCCTGGCGGCATAGGCGGCGGCGGAGGCGGCCGTGTTGCCGGTGGACGCCACGACGACCTTGGAAGCGTTGCTCTCCCTCGCCACCGTGACGCCGAGGGCCATCCCCCTGTCCTTAAAGCTACCGGTGGGGTTAGCCCCCTCGAACTTTATATACAGCCCCTCCCCTAGGTTGGACTTGACGAGGGGGGTGCCGCCCTCCCCCAGCGATACGCCGGATTTAAGCGGAAGCATGGAGGCGTAGCGCCAGACGCCGCGGCCCTTCGGGCTCCAGTACTTGTCCCGCACAACGACGTCGAGGAGGCCGCCGCACCTGGGGCACCGGAACAGCCTATAATCCGGCGAGTATACGGCGCCGCAGTTTACACACCTAAGGTAGGAACTGTCCCCGAAATCCCCTCCATGGCAGTGAAAAAGCTCTGTTTAATAACCTTTATTCTGGCTTTGGGAGATTTTTGTAATAAGCAACAAAAACTTGACGTGCAACGCTTGAAGTTCGCCCGCCTCCTCTACTTCGCCAAAGAGATAGCCGCATTGAACGCACCTCAACAAACGCCCCTCCTTTAATAAATAAACTTCAAAATTTTCACGTCCCTCGACGCCGCAGTTTGGACACCTCCACGGCTTAAACGGCCAGGTGGAGCCGCAGACGCATCTCGCATATGCCTTATAGCCCTCGAAGATGCCGGCGTCTTCCCTCTGCAACACCACTAGGCTGGCAGGCACGCCGCAGACGCGGCACTCCCCCCCATCCTCTCCCCCGCCGTAGCGGAAAAACAGCGAACGCCTGATTATGTAGTCTACAAACTCCTCCGGTACGTATCTACGCGCAACATCTCTAGAACGTCGAAGATCTATATGAGCGAAAAAAGGAGATCCGCCGACTGGGCCAAAGTCGAGCTTTTTAGCTATGTGATCAAGCTGTTGCAAAAAAGAGGGAAGTTTTTCAAGCTCCCCGCGGCACTGCGGGTCGTCGCCGCAGATAGCCCTATTTAACTCCACGCCTCTCCAAGAAACGCGGCATATGCGCCTTTAACCAAGCGAGGTCGGCCTTACCGTCGCCGAACATTGCCGCCAGGAGCGGTCTATTGGCTGGGTGCAACACGGCAAAGAGGTGCAGTGCCACGAAGAGAAGCCCCAGCATAAACCCCACGTCGTGCAACAGCACCAGCAAATTGACAGTAGAGGGGCTTAGGCCCAGGGACTCCTTAAAGACCAGCGCCACCCCGCTGATAGACAGGAACGTTACTGCGATGATAAGCACGATGGTCATGTATGAGACGAGGAGGTTGTGTCGGTCTAGGCTCTGGGCAACCTCAGGCGGTAGAGGCTTGCCAAGCACGTAGTGAGAAGCTATGGCCCTCATCTCCTTGATCTGTTGCGAAAGCGGCTTACTCAGCGGTTTGAAGACCTCTATGCGTCTAAATAGAAGGAGGTGTATGGCGTACACGATTAATAGGGCGCCCCAGACGAATCCTATAAACCTGTGGCTTGTCCTGACCAACTGCGCCCCCGCAGTCACGGGGTCGGTGCCTAGTAAGGCGGAAAACGGCGTGCCCACCGCATATGCAAGCCATCCCATAACCTCTATGCTGAATAGAACTGCGCCTGTTAGCGCAAGCAATGTAAATAATATCAAGTTCCAATGGTGAGCAATTTTATATCCTATACTTACAATTTCGAATTTATCCATAGATATAACCAAGAAACTTATTTAAAAATTTTTCTATTCTTTATCTGAACCCTCCTTTTTCTCCTCTACCCTTGACCTCCGCCAAGCGGCAAAACCCAACACCGTGAGGGCGCCGACTAACGCCGCACCTCCGTATATTGTCAACGGCTTCAAGATCTGCCTGAGCTCTTCTGTCGTCTTCGGCTTCTTGTCCTCGAAGTGTTTCTTCGTAGCGAATGCCTTTCTGTCTGATGTTACGTATATCCACCGCACGCTTCCGCCGACATATCCGTCAAGGTCGAGACCGTAGACATAGCGTCCCTTGGCCTGCTCGGCTTTAGCTTTCTCCATCACCTCCTTGGCGGGGCCGAAGGTAAACACGTTGGTGGGGCAGACCTCGACGCATGCTGGCGCTCGCCCGTTCTGGATCCTATCTACGCAGAAGGTGCACTTGTAGTACCTCCCGTCGGAGCCCTTCTTCGGCACGTCGTATGGACACGCCGACTCGCAGTATCCGCAACCAATGCACTCGTCCTTGTTTATCACCACAGCTCCTTCATCAGTTACCTTTATAGCGCCTACTGGACACGCCGTGGCACAAGGCGCCGCCGCGCAGTGCATGCAGTTGTACGGCAACGGGACTATGTCAACCTGCGAAAACGTCACCTCGCCTGCTGGCGTGAGCAACCTCTTAGTAGTCTTGTCCTCGTAGAAGAACACCACCTTCCAATCGTCTGCAGTAAGCCAACTGGGCGATGTCATAGAGCCGGTGAACTTAGTCCTCTCTGCCGGCCTGCCGTTCCAGTCCTTACAGGCCAGCTGACAAGCTCTGCAACCGATGCACTTATCTAGGTCCACTAAGACGGCGACGCCTTCGTCGGGCCTGGGGAACTTCACCGACACCATGGTCACACACCCCCAGCCTTCTTTATTTTTCCGATCCACGCTTTTGATTCTTGTATAGTGGTGACCACGTCGCCGACATCTGGGTTGATGAAGTTGCCCTGGGGACCTGTGGTGTAGCCCTCGAAGCTGAAGGCCCATATCACGTTCACCACCGGCGTCTCTCTGCCATCCACATTTAGATAGGCCTCGCCCTCGGTGACAAGGGCCTTCATGCGTAGCGCTCCCCTCAGAGTAATCACATCTACATAGTCCCCGGACTTGATGCCCAATTTATCGGCTAGCCTCCGCGGCACGTATACAAACGGCTCGGGTACTAGTTCCGCTAGATACGGCACGTTTCTGGTCATGGCACCGCTGTGGAAGTGCTCAGTCAGCCTATTGCTTGTAATCACGACAAGCTCGCCAGGTACGTTCTTCAAATCGTCTGGAGTCAAGGCCACGCCTACATTCTTACCCTTCACCACGTCGGGCTGCTCATTGAGCACCATCAAGTTGTATGGGTTGAGCCACGCCAAGGTGGGGTACTTAATCGCGAGCTCGGGGATCGGTGCCTCAACAGGCTCCGTGTGTATGGGCCACTGGAAGTTGTAGCCCTTGTACCAGCCGCCCATCTCGTTGATAACCTTCAACATCGCCTCCTTCAGACTGCCAGTCTGCTGGTAGTACTGGGCCAAGAGATCCCGCATCTTCTGGTAGTTCGGCTTGAAGCTCCGCCAGTCGCCGCCCGAGAAGAACGCCCTCTTGACGGCGGCCTTAAGTGACGTGGTGTCGGAGTCCCAATACAATGTGTCGTTAGCCCAGAGGTACCTCCAGCCCGTCTTGGAGACGAACTCGTCGTAGGTCAGAACCTTTACCTCGTTGCCTTCCTCGACGACGAACTTGCCCAGCAACTTCACTTCGCCGGTTTTTACGAAGTGCATGATGTCCAAGCCGCCGAAGACGTCGGCGATTCCGCTGAGCCTCCTCTTAAAGCCCCTTGGCACCCAGAAGTTGTGGCCAGGTATAAACGCAGGCTTGTACTCGCCTGAGACCTCGTCGATCCACTCGCCGGTCTCCCCTGCGACTTCCCACTCCTTCCCAGCGGCGTAGACCTTGTCTGTGCGGCCCAGCACGGCCTTAAGCGAGTCGTAGTTGTAGAGGAACCTCACGTTCATCGGCCACGCCCAGCCCCAGTCTTTGTAAACGCCGAATTCTTGGCTGAATGTGCCATCTATCTGGCCCGGCCTGCGGAGCTGTGCCACCCTCCTCATGGTGGTGAACTCGTCGCGTAAGGGGTCGTAGATGCCCTGATATATGAAGGTGGTGAAGTTGATCTCCTTGTTTATTATCCTTGGGTTCACCTCAGCCTCTATTGGCGATATGGGTGTGCTCTTGCCAGCGCCACCTGAGTAGTCCCAAGCGGCATCTGGCCTCAGCGGACGCTCGTAGACGAAGATCAGCTTACCGCCTTTCCTGAACTTCACATTTTCGGATTTGACGCCGGCGACTTCGCTGGGTAGCTGTATAGCGCCGGCTCTCCGGAGGTAGTGATACAGTCTTGTTACTATCCAGTAGTCGGGCCGGGAGTCGCCCTTGGGCGGCACTGCGCGGTATGTCCACTGGATGACCCTGTTGCCGTCTGTCCTCGTGCCCTCCTTCTCAGCAAATGAGGCGGCTGGGAGCAGTACGTCTGCGAACCAAGCCGTCTCGGTTTCGAATATGTCCGACACTACCAGCAGGTCCAGCGCGGCTAGACCAGCCATTACGATCTTGGCGTTTGGATTCGTCACGGCTGGGTTCTCGCCGAAGATAAACACCGCCTTTATCTCGCCGGACAGCGCCCTTCTGGGGAGCATGACCTCTGTGCCGCCTGTGCCCACGGGGAAGTCGCAGACCACCGTCCCGTTCTGCGGGTCGTCCTCGGGCACCGTGCCGCAGAACATGCCCCACGCCAACTCGAACCTGCGCCATCCGTAGAACTTGAAGACTTGGAGCACCTTGGCGAGGTCCGCCTTGCCTGCATCGGGGGCGGTGGTGGAGAAGCTCTGCCTTGCCCATTCCGGAACAGTCCAGCTCCAGGCATCCGGCATGCCCTGAAGCTTCCAGTCTTGGTAAAGCCTTATCTCGAAGGTGGAGGCCGGGTGGCCGTGGTAGCCCGGCAACGCCTCCATGCCGCTACCTTGGACGTCGGTTGCGCCTTGTACATTGCTGTGGCCGCGGAACGGGTGTGTCCCACCACCGGGGTACCCCACGTTGCCAAGGAGCAACTGCAGAATCGCTGCGGCTCTGATGATGTTTATTGTGGCGTTTGTGTGCTGTGTCAAGCCCATGGCCCACTGGATTATGCCATGTTTCTTGTGGTTGGTGACGACGCCGCTGTTTTCGACGTATATCTGAGCCACCGTCCGGAGTAGGTCCACCGGCACTCCGCTTATCTTTGAGATGGTGTCAGCGTCGTACTCCTTGAGCAGCTCCTTGAGGTCGGCGAGGTCGTCGTCGGTTATGTTCCACCGCGCCCTAAGCCTTTTGAACTCGTCAAGCTGGTCAATAGGCGGATTCCGCTCAAAGAAGGCATAGTACAGTATGTAGAGAAGTATGGCGGCGTCTGTGCCGGGCCTGAAGGGCACCCATATGTCCGAGGCCGCTGCGGTGCGTGAGTATCTGGGGTCGAAGGTGATAAATATGGTGTTTTTCTCCCGCTTCCCCTTCAAGAAGTACATGAAAGAAAGCGGGTGCGCCTCCGCCGGGCTTGACCAGAACAACACCACGTCGGCCAGCGCCACGTCTTCTATCGACGCGGTTTCTGCCCCCCAACCGTAGGTAACTGCCAGTGAAGAGACCGTGGACGAGTGGCACTTGCGGTACTGCGAATCCATGTTGGCTGTGCCGAGGAAAGTGGCGAGCTTCTTTGTGAGGTACGCCTCCTCGTTGACAAGTATGGAGGAGCCTATTATCTGAACAGGCACAGACCTCCCAGTGTAGTAGAAGCCGTCTTTCTGCCTCGGCGCACCTGTCGCGGCCCTCCAGTCGTTCAAGATCTTAGCGAGCCTCTGAGCTATGTACTGCAAGGCCTCGTCCCAGGTGGCCTCCCTCCACCGCGGCGGGTACTTCTTCACAACCGCTACGAGCTCGTCCCACGTCTTGGCAGAGAGGATCTCCTCGGGGGGAGGCTTGGGGCCCGTCCTTATCAGCGGCTTGGTTACTCTGAGCTCATTCTCCACGAGCTGGAAGGCGGCCTTGCCCTTGGGGCACAGAGCCCCGAAGTTGATTGGGGAGTCCGTGGACCCTCTGCTCCACATTATTCTGTCGCCGGCCACGTACATGTCGATGGAGCAACCCATGGAGCAGTAGGGACATATGACCGGGACTACTCTTGCACTCTGGAGGTCCTTCCCGCCTATCTCCCCCAACTCCCATGTGGTTTTTGTAGCCTTAAACGGGACCGCTTGGGCGTCAACCCCCACCCCAAGCGCCGCCGTGGCGAGAGCGGCAATTTTAAAGAACCCCCTCCTAGTGGTGGCCACCGTCATAAGAACGCGTTCCGCTGAGTCCCCTTGTCTCTTCTTCCCATGAGCTTCTTGGCTGTGAAGCATGTGTAGTCCTCCTCGCCGTGGTAGAGGCTGGTTAAGCCGTCTATGCCCTCGGGGATCTCCGCGAAGAGCTTCTCGAGATCGCTCTTGACCTGTTCGTGCTGTTTAAACGCTACTTCAAAAGACATTGATCTCACCACATAACCATAAATAATGCTTTATTCGAGAATTTTTCGAACATCGCGGCCATCGCACAGCACTGTGAAGCCGTGGTTCCTAACGTTAGCCACGAGAGGTATGCCCAGCCTACACGCCGCCTCCACGCCGCTGTAGAGGGGGCCCCTGAGTGACAACACGCCGTCTACCCCAATGGCGGCCAGTCTGTAGATCATGTCTGAGGAGGCTCTGCCCGTGGTGTAGGCCAGCTTAAGCCTTGCTGGACGCCGCCGGAGGTACTTCCCCACCAGCTTTACCACGCCGCTGTGTCGGCTGGTGTCGTGCACCACCAGCCACTCCCCGTCGAGGTAAAGCGCGCTGGTATGCATGGCGAGGTGTGGATCTACATGCCATATGGTGAGCTTGGAGAACTCCCCGGCTAGCTCAACCATCATCTTAGGCGAGGCCAAAGACTCGCCGGCCAGCGACTTGACCAGCGTCCCCACGCCGCAGTCCTCCAGCCGCCTCCCCACCACCGGCACATCTCTTTTCAGCTTGGCGTATACGGCGTCTCCGTCTACCTTTACCTCAACGATGTCGTCAATGGCGTTGATGTAGCCCTCGCTGTATAGGTACCCAATGGCCAAATCCTCAAGATCCTCGGGGTTTGTGATCAGCTCAGCCGCCAGCCTGCCGTTTACGTAGATCTTCACGGAGGCGTCTACTGCTACTTTTACCTCGTTTATAGCTTTATATTGCGGCATGGCGCCACCACGAGTCCGCATTGCCTGCAGAAACCAACGAAAATCCCGCCCGTAAGTATCCCTCTATGGTCGCCGTCTACCTCCGCGCCCGCGCCTGCAAACACAAGTGCCACAAACCTCCTGAACTCGGGGCCGGCCGAGAGTAGACCTTTTACATCTAGTTTCCCGTTGAAGTACTCCATGACGGCGGCCGCTGGGGTCTTGGCCTCAACCCCCGCCATAGCTAGCCTGTGCAACACGGCACACAGCTCCCCTTGGCTGATGTTCTGGACGAGACGCGGCCCCACCATCTCTGCCACGGTCTTCACTAGGTAGCCGTCGCATCCCTTTAGTTTGTAGTACTCAAGCACCGCCTTGAAGGTGGGTGTATAGTACCCCTCTGCCTTCTCCGCATAGCCCTCGTCACTGAGTTTTTCTAACATGTAGTAGACCGTGGAGGCGGCAAACGGCGCATGCTTGGCTAGGTCATATGCGCTAACCCTCCCGTATTTAACGAGGTTCTCTAAAACGAAAAGGCGCGAACTCACATTATAGCATTGAGTATATCCTTATATATCTTTAATTATTTTTACCCATCACGGCAGTTCTAAATAGATCGCACCGCGTCCCCGTTTCGATAGAAAGGTTTATATAGTGGGTTGATGTGGGGGGTATGGATCTGGGGCCAGAGGGGAAAGTGGGGCGATTTACGTCGTTGCAGACAGCCCCACGGTTTCTGAGAAGTATATAGCCGACGCCTTAGCATCTAGAGGTCTAAACCCCGTGATTCTAAACGTCTCCGAGACGCCTGTACACAGGTTGCCCGGAGTTGCCTTCCTGAGGGTGAGGAACCCCTACGCCGCGGCGGTCTACGGGGCTTTGGCGCCGCGGAGCATCAACCCGCCGGACGCGGTCCTCGCCGCGTTGAACCGGCTGGCCTGGTTGCCGAAGTTCGGCCCGCCGTTTGCTGTGGTCTCGTCCGACTTCTCCGTGGAGAAGGTTGAGCTGGAGCGGCCGTGGCTTTTGTTGACTGCGTGGAGGGTGGGGCTGGACGGTTCCGTCACCAGCGTGGAGGGGGCTAAGAGCGTGGTGGAGCACCGGATGTATATGCGGAACCCGCTGGCTAAGGTTTCGGTGGTTGTGCCGAAGCCGCACCGCCTAGTGCCGGTCTTCGCAACGGCGAAAAACGCAACAGGCCTCGTGGCGGAGGTTCTGCGGTCGCTGGGGCTTCTCTACGCCAGAGTCACGCTGGGCGACTACGGCGGGGTGTTCTACGTGCTTGACGTGGACCCGGTCCCGGCCATTGAGACGAGGGAGGAGGCGGCCGCCGTGGCGGAGCTGGTATGAAGAGGGTCTGCGTCGTGGGGGCCTCGGGCTTCACCGGCGGGGAGCTCCTCCGCATACTGCTTCAACACAGCGGCGTTGAGGTGGTGTGCGCCACGTCTCGGAAGTTCAAGGGGGAGTACGTATACAGGGTGCACCCGAACCTCAGGGGCTTCACCCAGCTTAGGTTTGTGGAGCCCTCCATAGACGCGGCGTTGAAGGCCGACGTGGTCTTCCTGGCTCTGCCCCACGGCGAGTCGGTGAAGTGGGTGCCGAAGCTGTACGAGTCGGGCGTTGCAGTCTTCGACCTAAGCGCCGACTTCCGGCTGAAGGACCCGGACGCCTACGTGGAGTGGTACAAGTGGCCTCAGCCCCACCCGTACCCGGACCTGTTGCAGAAGGCGGTCTACGGCCAGCCGGAGCTCCACCGGGAGGAGCTGGTGGGGGCTAGGCTGGTGGCGGTGCCCGGCTGCATGGCGACGGCGTCTATCCTCATGCTTGCGCCCCTGGCCAAGTTCGGCCTGATCCGCGACGTGCCGCCTGTGGTAGACGCCAAGATCGGCTCCAGCGGCGCCGGCGCCGAGGGCTCGGTGGTTGACCTACACAGCTTCAGGTCCTACGTGGTTAGGCCCTATGAGCCTGTGCACCACCGCCACATCGCCGAGATTGAGCAGGAGCTGAGCCGGCTGGCTGGGAGGCGGGTGAGGGTGGCCTTCACGCCCCACGCCGTGGATCTAGTCCGCGGCATATTCGCCACGGGCCACGTCTACGCTGAGGCGCTACCCGCGGAGGTTGACATGTGGAGGTACTTCCGGGCCCTCTACGGCGACTCCAAGTTCATCAGGATCGTCCGCGACAGGCTGGGCATCTCCCGGTACCCCAACGTTAAGTACGTCCTGGGCACAAACCTAGTGGACCTGGGCTTCGAGCTGGACCCGCGGCTCAACCGTGTCGTCACCTTCGCCGCCATAGACAACTTGGTGCGGGGCGCCTCTGGGCAGGCGGTGCAGGCCTTCAACGTAGCCATGGGGTTCCCCGAGGTGGAGGGGCTTAGGCAGATCCCCCCAGCGCCGCTATGATCGTCATAAAAATCGGCGGCTCGGTGGCTTGCAAGGACTTGACGAAGGTAGTTCAGAACCTGCCGAAATACGCTGACAGATCCGTGGTGGTACACGGCGGCGGTTGCTTAGTCAACGAGCTACTTAAACGCATGGGGGTGGAGCCGAGGTTCCTCACCCACCCAGGCGGCGTCGTGAGCCGCTACACGGACTGGGAGACGCTTAAGGTATTCGTCATGGCCATGTCGTGGATCAATAAACAGATCGTGTCGGCGCTCCACGCCCTGGGGGTAGAGGCGCTGGGGCTCACCGGCGCAGACATCGGCGTGGTGAGGGCTAAGCGCAAGGAGAAGGTGCTGGTGGTGGACGAGAGGGGGAGGCAGAGGGTGGTAGACGGGGGGTACGTGGGGAGGATTACCGACGTGGCCGCGGAGAAGCTGAAGCCGCCGCCTCTCAAGGTGGTTGCCCCCATCGCCGTGTCTGAACGCGGCGAGCTTCTAAACGTAGACGGGGATCAGCTGGCCTTCGACGTGGCCAAGAGGGTTGGGGCGGAGAGGTTGCTTCTGCTGAGCGACGTAGACGGCGTGTTGATTGGGGGGCGGGTGGTGCCGCGGCTCACGGCGGAGGAGGCGGAGGCCCTCTCGAGGAGCGAGGAGGTGAGGGGAGGCATGAAGAGGAAGCTTCTCATGGCGGCTGAGGCGGCTAAGCTCGGCGTGGAGGTGGTGATTGCAAACGGCCTCGCGGAGTCGCCCATAGACGCGGCGCTCAACGGCGCTGGAACTCATATAGTAAAAAACATATAGTTCATAGTAAATGTTTATAAAGAAGTAATAGTGGGAAAAAGTTTTTATACTAGTGGGGTCTCCCCCATATGGCAACACAAAAACTGGTGGTGCAGTGTAAGGTGTGCGGAACAGAGTTTGAACTGCCGGAAGACGTCATGGACGGGGAAATCGCCAGCTGTCCCACCTGCGGCGCCAGGTATATAGTGAGGCTTAAGGGAGGGTCCGCGACGCTTGAGGAGTTCAAGGGCGACGTGGAGGACTATGGCGAGTAAATCGGGGCGAGCAAGATCGTCCTCGCCTACTCAGGCGGTTTAGACACGACAGTAGCCATTAAGTGGCTCACCGAGAAGTTCGGCGCAGAGGTCTACACCGTCACGGTAGACGTCGGGCAGGAGGAGGACTTCTCCAAGGTGGAGGAGCGGGCCTACAAGGCGGGGGCCGCCCAGCACTTCTATGTAGACGCCAAGCGGGAGTTCGCCGATGTTTACATATCCCGCGCCGTCTTGATGAACGGCATGTACGAGGGGCTTTATCCCCTCGGCACCGCCTTGGCTAGGCCGCTTATTGCGGAGAAGGTGGTGGAGGTGGCGCGGCGCGTCGGCGCTGATGCTGTGGCGCACGGCTCCACGTCTAAGGGCAACGACCAGGTGAGGTTCGACGTTACCGTCAAGGCGCTGGCGCCTGACCTAAAAATCATCACCCCCGCGAGGATATGGGGCATGACCAGGTCGGAGGAGGTCGAGTACGCCCGCCGCCACGGCCTCCCCATAGGGGAAGAACACAAGAGATACAGCATAGACGACAACTTGTGGTCTAGATCCATCGAGGGCGGTCCTCTGGACGACCCCATGGCGGAGCCGCCGGAGGACGCCTTTAAGTGGACCGTCACGCCGGAGAAGGCCCCGGCGGAGCCCACCTACCTAACGATAGGGTTCGAGAGGGGCCTACCGGCGTCTCTCAACGGCGAGAAGATGGACCTCGCCTCGCTGGTGGCGACGCTGAACCATATAGGCGGCGTAAATGGGGTGGGCCGCGTTGACCACATAGAGAACAGACTCGTCGGGTTCAAGAGCCGGGAGGTGTACGAGGCGCCGGCAGCCGTAATTCTGTACCACGCCCACCGTGATCTGGAGAAGCTCGTCCTGACCCCGCGCGAGCTTAGGTTCAAGCACCACGTCCTCGACCCGCAGTGGGCCGACCTTGTGTATCAAGGGCTGTGGGTGGAGCCGCTGAGGGTTGCGCTGGAGAAGGCGGCGGAGGAGATGGAGAGATGGGCCACCGGCGAGGTGAGGGTTAAGCTCTACCGCGGCAACCTGTGGGTAGTAGGCCGCGAGTCGCCCTTCGGGGGCTACAGCAGGGAGCTCGCCGACTACAGCGCAGGGTGGTATCCCACCGACGAGGAGGCGAGAGGCTTTATCGAAATGTGGAGTCTACATTCCCTCACTGCTCTCCGCCGCCGTAAGGGCAACAATTTATAGTCTATATAAGTGGGTAAGGGTTTTATAATATACATTTTTCTAGCAGGCGATGGGGCAACGAACCGTGGTGTGTCCCAACTGCAAGAGGCCAGTGAAACCCGTGGAGTGCAACCGCAAGAATCAAACTAGGCGGTACGTCGTAATTACTTACTGTTGCCCGAGATGCGGCACCGAGCTTTTAACAGAAAGAATAGAAATCACGTAAATTAGGTCGATGGGCTTCTACCGTTCTTGGATAGGCGGAGGCGGGGAGCTGGTGAGGCGGTACACGTCCAGCCTTCAAGACGACGTGGAGATCGCCGAGGAGGTGGTGAAGGTGATGGAGGCGCATGTGAAACACCTCGCCGAGGTAGGCGCCGTGCCGCAGGATGCGGCTGAGGCGATCCTTAAAGCGCTTAAAGAGGTGGACCCCGCCGAACTCGTCAAAGGCGGGTTTGAAGACGTACACGAGGCGTTGGAGAAGTGGCTTATAGACAAACTGGGAGAGGAGGTGGGGGGCTGGGTTGGGCTTGGGAGGTCGCGTAACGACCACGTCGCCGCCGCGATTAGGCTGGCGGCCCTACGGCGTGTTGGGAAATTGCGGCAGGCCGCGGAGAGGCTTAGATGCGTCTTGGCGAAGAGGGCTTTGGAGTACGCGGACTGCGTCATGCCAAGCTTCACACATTTCCAGCCCGCGCAGGTCATAACCTTCGGCCACTACCTACTGGCGGTGGACGAGGCTGCGGCCGAGTTCCTCCACGTGCTTAAGGCCGTGGAGGATTTGCTGAAACGTTCTCCCCTCGGCGCAGGACCAGCGGGCGGAGTCCAGACTCCCATCGACCGGCGGAGGCTTGCGAAGCTGGCTGGCTTCGAGGACGTGGTGGAGAACGCCCTTTACGCCTCTGGGGGGAGACTCTTCGCGTTGACTCTGGCCTCCGTCGTGGCCTCCTTCCTGGCCGAGCTGTCGCGGGCAGTGGACGACTTCATAAGGTGGAACAGCCCCCTGGTGGGGTATGTGGAGGCGCCAGACGACCACGTCTCGACGAGTAGCATCATGCCGCATAAACGCAACCTCGTAACGCTTGAGGTGTTTAGGGCCAGGGCTTCGGAGACGCTGGGGCACCTCGTGGCGTTGCACGCCGTGGCGGCTAAGATAGGCATGGGCTACAGCCTCGACCTCCAGGAGGCCACGCGGCATCTCTGGGCTGTTTTGAGAATTGCAGAGGAGGGACTCGAGGTGTTTACCGACTTTCTGGAAAAGATGAAGTTCAACTGCGCCAAGTCTAGACAAGACGCCGAGAGGTACTACGCTACGTCGTCAGACACCGCGGAGGCCATCGCGCTTGGGGGGACTCCCTTTCGCACTGCCTACTTCCAGGTGGCTGAGCAGATAAAGAGAGAGGCCGCCCAGCTGCTAAACGTAGAACAAGCACTGCGGAGACCTACTGCGGGCTCTGCTAATCCGGAAGAGGTGAAAAAGACGGCCTCTGCGCGGCTTGTGTTCTGCAGGCCTCCGATTCTCTAGTCGGCGGGCTTTAGGAGGTTTTCTATTTCTTTTATCGCCTCTTCCTCGTCTCCGCACTCGATTAATTGCGACTTGGCGTAGCCAGGCTTGCCTTGTATCTCCTGGACGCAGAGGACAACTCCCCTCCTCGTGGGGTGCGCCGCCACGTCTATGTAGGCGCGGGCCAGGCCGGCGGCAAGCGCCTCCGTCAGCACCACCACTTCCCCGTCGTCAAAAAAGAGGGCCATCCTCAGGTGGCGGTGGCCCTGAGGAATCGCCGCGACGACCTTAACCAGCTTTTTTGCCACTTAAGCCGTAGAGTATGAAGAATATAAGGATTGGGTACGCGATTAGCCTCTCCACCCCGCCTATGCCCAGCGGCGTCTGTACCCTGGGCACAAAAAGCGCCAAAGCCGCCAACGCGATGACTCCCATGGCGATGCCAAGGGGCTTATACACCCCACCCCTCCTAGCACCCATTATCATCACGGCAATTCCGCCGAAGAGGAATGTTACAAGCGCCGAGATCCCATGCGGCGCCCCGTAGTCCTCGGGAAATATCCCGACCCCCATGGCGCCGACTGCAGCCACGGCGAGGAGGGCCGCCCCCAGCCGGCCCAGCTCAGCCCTTAAGAGATATGCGGCGGCCAATCCCAGGAGGCCGAGTAGAAAGACGCTTGTGTTAAACAGCGTGGAGGTCGGGGCCCTCAAGGCGCCTAGGTCGCTTATGTAGTTATGTAGCGGGTTGTAGCCTGGATATAGTTGCTCCGCCACGAGCATTGCAATTATAAACTGCAGTGAACCAATTACTAGAAGGAGTCTTCCCCAGTTCATAGCATTGCTTTTTCAAGATCTTTATAACAGTTTTGACTAAACTTGTAAGTTGCGGCGGGGAGAGGTATTACCGGAATTTAGTTTTTATACTGTATATTTGGGGGGTGCGTGGGGCTTTCGGTGGAGCTTAAAGACGTCGCGGTGAAATACGGCGATTTTTTAGCGTTGAAAAACATAAACCTCCACGTGGAGGCCGGCGAGGGGCTTGTCCTCCTCGGCCCCTCGGGCTCGGGGAAGTCCACATTGCTCAGGGCCGTCGCGGGGCTGACGCCGGTGGCGAGCGGCAGGGTGTACATCGGTGGGAAGGACGTGACCTACCTCCCACCCGACAGGCGGAAGATCTCGATGCTGTTTCAAGACCTCGCGCTTTTCCCCCACCTAAACGTCTTTGAAAACGTGGCGTTTGGGCTTAGGCTTAGGCATCTGCCCGACGAGGAGGTGAAGAAGAGGGTTGTGTGGGCTCTTGAGCTCGTTCGGCTGGACCCGGCGCAGTTTATGAGCAGGCGGGTGCACCAGCTCTCCGGCGGCCAGCAACAGAGGGTTGCCCTTGCCAGGGCGCTGGTGGTGGAGCCGGAGGTCCTCCTCCTCGACGAGCCCTTCAGCCACATAGACCTCGACATTAAGAACAGGCTTCTGGAGGAGCTGAAGATCCTGCACAACAAGCTTGGCTTCACCCTCATCTACGTGACGCACGACAGGTTTGAGGCAGTGGAGATCGGGGACAAGGTGGCGTTGATGAAGGCTGGGGAGATAGTGCAGGTGGGGAAGCCGGTGGAGCTGTATAAGAGGCCGAAGAACAGGTTCGTGGCGGAGTTCTTCGGCGAGGCCAACATCATACCTGCCTCGCTTCTGGGCGCCGGGAGGGGCGGCTACGCGGTGGTGCGGCCCGAGGATGTGGTCATCGGCAACAACCCCACATATAAGTTCAGGGGGCAGGTTATCGACGTAACCTTCCTGTGGCACTACCTCAAGGTGGAGATACAGAGCAACGGCCATATATTCAAGTCCTACGTGGACCTGGAGACCCCCATCTCAGTCGGAGACGTGGTGGACTTCGGCTTCGACGCAAAAGACGTCTACTTCGTGGAGGAATGATCAGGAGGATCGCCCTAGTCGCCTTCGCCTCCGTCGTACTGCTGTTTTACATCCCGTTTCTCGCCCTGGGGTACTACGTAACCGGCGGGGGCGAGCTCAAGATGCCGTCGTTATCCATGGTGACCACCACGTTTCTCCTGGCGGCGCTCACCGCAGTGGTGTCTATCGCCGTGGCGTACCCCGCCGCGTATTACCTAGCGAAGTGGGGGTCTGAGCTGGAGTTCGCCTTGGTCACGGCCCCCCTCTGGGTTGGGACACTGCTGAAGGCCTACTCCCTGTTGGTGCTCTTCGCCATAGTTAAGGAGTATACCGGATTGGCGCTGTGGGGCACCGCCGCGGGGGTGTTGCTGGGGATGGTGTACGAGTACCTGCCCTACGCCCTGCTCACCCTCTACGCCGCCATTGAGAAGCTCAGCGAGTCCCCGGTGAACGCGGCGAGGGTCCTCGGCGCCTCCAGGCTACAGGCCTTCCTCAGGGTGGAGCTCCCGCTGTCTATGCCGGGCGTCGCCGCCGCCTTCATATTGGTCTTCCTCTTCGCCATGGGCGAGGTCATAATGCCAGCTGTCCTCGGGGCGTGGAAGGTCTACACCTTCGGTAGCTACGTCTGGGACTTGTATTTCAAGGCCCGCGACATCTTCAGCGGAAGCGTCATGTCGCTGATCTTAGCCGCGTTGTCCCTCCTAGCTACGTACGTGGTGGTGAGGACCATCCGCTCCCTATCGCTATGAGTCCGCTCCGCATATATACATGGGCCCTCATTGTGGCGCTCTACGTGCCCATAGGCCTCATGGTGGCGCTCTCCTTCAACAACAGCAAGTTGCCGTATGTCTGGGGCGGGTTTACCCTTAGGTGGTACGAGGCCCTCTTCGGCTGGGGCCAGGCCTGGCAGGCCCTCCTCAACAGCGTCGTCATCGCCCTCGCCGTGTCTCTCACGGCGACGCTCCTAGGCATATTCATGGCATATGTCCTGAGGCAGGATAAGTACATCGCCGTCTCCCAGGTGGCTGTGGTCATGCCGGAGGTGTCTGAGGCGTTGGCCTTTGCCGCTGCGCTGTGGCTCGTGAAGACATACGCGGGGGTTGACCTCTTCGGCCCCGCGGGCGTCTTCTTGGCGCATCTCGCCTACACATTGCCCCTGGCCCACGTCCTCCTGGCGCCGTATGTGGCGTATGTGAGCCGAAGCGCGGTGGAGGCCGCGAGGATCCTAGGCGCCTCGGAGCTCAGAACCATGTTCTCCGTGGTTATGCCCATTTTGATGCCCGCCTTCGTCGCCACGTTTTTAATAGTATTCGCCAACTCCTTCGATACCTACATAAAAACAGCCTTCACCACAAGCCCCGGCTTCGTGACGGCGCCTATACTACTTTGGAACTACGCCGCCAGAGGCCGCGGAGACCCCACCATCTACGCCCTAGCCACCTTTATGCTTATACCATCCCTCGTAGCCGCGGCGATATACTTCAAAGCCGTAAAACGCTACGGCTGACAGCGCCTTGGCAGCCCTCCTAGGAGTGTTTACAGCAGGCGAAAGCCTCGCCCTTTAGGGCGGGGATGGTGGAAAAGCTTTAAAGATAGGCGTTTCTACGGTTAGGCCTCCTGCTGGGGGCGGGTGACCCGCGGTGCTGGCCCGGGTAGCTCCATGACCCCGGCCCGAGGGGCCGCTGAAGGCCGGGCGAGGGCGCCAATGAGCCGCCCAAAGGGGAACCCCGGGGCGGGGAGGAGGTCAGAGCTACCGACTGGGGGAAAAGAAACTCCTTCACCCCTTAAGTGCCTTGGCTATCTCGGCAGGCTGGTAGCCCACGATCACGGTGTAGGTCCCGTTGGGATACACCACGACGACCATCGGCGTCCCCACGTTTTGGCCGGCTAGAAGCGTGGCTAGTTGCATACCGGCTTGGGAGTCAAAACTGCAACGTTGCTGGGGAAGCGTGGAGGTGTAGTTGGGGTCCTGGGCTAGGAATCTGTCGTACACCACCCTCAGGGTTGGTATTACGTCTTTGGGGGAGCTCTGGTAGAGACAACGCAGTTGCTCATGCGCCGGCTGGGCGTCGGGATGGACGACTAGGTCTACCAAAACCAGCTTATGCCCTTGGAAGAGGGTGTAGTTGTATTTGAAGAGCTGGGCGCAGTAGGGGCATTGGAGGTCGAAGAAGACTATGGCCGCGGGCCACTCGCCTTCGTAGGACATGCCGATTTTCTGCGCCACCTTCAATATGTCGAGGCCGCCGCCGGGCTTTGCGGAGAGGTCTTTATACAGCTCGTTGATTACGTTTCTGAGCTCCGGCGTCACCGCCGTTATGTTGCTCAAGGTGTAGGTCATGGTGGCCGCCACCTGGGCGCCGTATGCCAGCTGGATCTTGAGCGAATACACCGTGCCGTCTTGGAGCACTTGCTTCTCGTAGTTAAGCACGGCGTTTAGCCCCGCCATAATGGGGACCTCTGTGGTGTTGGTGTATACCGTGGCCTGTCCAAAGGGTGTCTGGGCCGTGCCGGACCTCTGCCAATGCGACTGCGAGGTGGGGCCGGGGAGGCCTTGAAGTAGCAGAACCAGCTCGTCGAACCTCTTCGCCGTGGGGAGGGGGGCGGCGGAGGGGGTGCATTGGCTGTTTGTAAGCGTTAGTTTCTCGCCGGCTACGGTGGTTGTAACTGTGGAGTTGGTACAGATCTCCATGAGGCGGCTGAAGTATGTGTATTTCTGGTAGGTGCCGTTGCCCTGGGCAAGGATGTTGATTACGCCGTTGTCCTTAACCATGAAGTATGTGGAGCCTTGGGGGGTCAGCTGCCCGTATACTGTGCCGTCTTTAAGCGGAATATAGACGGCGGACATCTGCACCGCCTGACCGCCTTGAAGCCTTACGGAGTACAAGTACGCCTTCTCCACCGAGGAGGGCGCGGTGGCTGTGGCGCCGCCTGAGGGGGGTTTGTACATTAGCAACGCCGCGGCGGCTATTGCGACGACCACCGCGGCTAGGGCTATCCCTATTATGACGTTTTTGTTCATGTCGGGGGCCTGGGTTGGTGTATAAAAAATTATTCTTGTGTGGGGGCTCTGTCTCTGGCTAGGATCTCCAAGACGCTCCTCTCTCCTATTAGGTCACGTATTGAGATAACCCCGACGAGGTCGCCTTTTCTATCAAGCACCACGACGTGTCTGACGTTAAACTGCTTCATCTTGCGGGCGGCGGCTGTGATGGGCTCGTCGGCGTAGACATATACGAAGTTTTTCATAGTCCCCGCCTTGTCCACCGTCACGGTGAGGGGGGCTTTTCCGGCTATGGTTCTTATTATGTCTCTTTCGGAAATTACGCCTATAGGTTTCTTGGGGTTTTCCTTATCTACAATTACCAACAACCCCACGTGGTTGTCGGCCATCATTTCGGCGGCTTCCACCACGGTTTTGTCCACCGTTATAGTGACGGGAGGCTTTGATGCTAGTTCTCCGCAGTTCATAGGTAACTATTTATTGGTGTTTAAATATTTTTAAGTGCCGTTTTTAACGATTCAAGGTTAGCAGTATTTACTTTTATTGTGGGTAAATAAGACTCTATAGTTTCGTTGGTTCCGCCTATTAATATGGCCTTGACCTCTCTAAAGGCTGTCTTGGCCGCCTTTAGGACCTCCGGGTGCACCATGTCGTCTTCGCCGTCTGTAACAACGACCAGCTTGTAGCTGTGGAGCCCTTGTTGCTTGGCGTCTCTCACCGCCGTATGGACAGCGGCGGAGATGTCGGTGCCGCCTAGGGGGAGAACCCTGAGAAGCGCCTTCACTATATCCTTGATGTTTGTTATGGGCGGATACACCATCTGGTCGAAGAACCTCAGCAAGGATTTCCTGCTCCTCTTCATGAGAGCCACCGCCAGCGCTGTGGCCCAGGTTATCTTTTGAGTCATGTCCATGGCGACTCCGTCGTAGAGGGTGTAGAACATAGAGCCCGACTTATCCACCAGCAGGTAGATCTTCTCCCTGGTGTCCAACGTCGCGTCGTAGATGGAGAGAGACTTCGTGGCCAGCTTGTAGCCGAAGAGCTCCCTCGACTGGATGTAGATGGCCTTGCTGAGGTTGGTGGCCCTCTGGAGGTCTGAAAACGCCCTCAACCTGGTGACGCCGGACACCACCCCCCTCCGCTCAGACAGCGTGCCCTGCTCTATCTCTGTCTGCACCGCCGAGATGGTCTCCACGAGGGACTCCAGTATCTTGGCGAGCCTCGCCCTGTAGGGGTCTATGTCTATGTCGAAGAGTAGCTCCGCCGCCTCCTTCCCCACCTCGTCGCCAAGTGCCTTCGTCACCGCCTTGCGCAACTTCTCAATGTTCTTTATACTCCCCATGTAGAACCTTAGCAGGCTGGAGATCTCCTGCCGCAGTTGCTGGTTCTGGACGAGCTCTCTGAACTCCTGCTTCTTGTCCTCCCACCCCTCCAACGACCCCCTTTCTATCCGCGAGAGGAGGCTGTTGTATGCGCGGAGCAACTTCACCGAGGCAGACTTAGAGACTTGGTAGTTGTAGCGGCTTATCCTAGACACCTCTTGGTAAACTTCGGTGGCTATGTAGGTCTTCACGAAGAGGTGCCACAGCGCCTCCTCCTCGGCAGGCTCCTCCTTGAGAATCGGCGTTCTGTAGTGTATATAAAAAGAGTCGGCGATGACGTCGTTTGGTATCCTGGCCAGCTTGAGGGGGATGCCGAGCCTCTGGAAATACTTCACTATTTCGTGTACCCTCAGCCGCGTCAGCTCGTCGCCGTAGTCTACGTTTAGGAGGGAGCCCATTATAGCTATAACTGTGACTTTAACATCTCTAGCGTGGACTTAATCTCCGCCATTTCCACCTGGAAGAAGCGGTAGGTCACGGGGTCCGCCAGCGACTTGTCTAGGAGCTCGTAGGCCTCTCTGAGCTTTTCCTTGGCTATGGAGAGGGCGTTGTTGGCTATTAGGGCCTTGATCTCATTAAGCATGTCGTAGAGGACGGATAGGCTGCCGGGCATGTGGGTGGCTAGGAAGGACTCGTATTCGGCTAGGTCCTCCCTGTCTTTGACGAGGTATTTCAGCACCTTGAGGGTGGCGGCTCTGAGGGTGGCGGCGTCTATGTCGCTGGGCTTGATGCCAAGCGTGGTGAGGTATGCGACGACGTAGAGGGGGACCTTGACGCGGGTTCTGTTGGAGATCACCACGTGGTCTAGGTAGGAGGCGAGTATTGGGGATATGTGTTTTACGGCTGTGTCTGTGTTTTCAAAGACGTAGTTCTGTATGTAGTCGTGGAGCTTCTTCACCTCGTCCATGGTCATAAGGGGGCTCAGCTTGTCGAAGTCCCTCCTAAGCCTCAGCCCGGCCTTTATCAGTTGCTCGGTCTCGTCGGGCTCGGCGTATTTCGTGTACACCCTCAAGGGGAACCTGTCGTATAGTGCCTGGAGCTCCTCTTCGTCTGGTATCCTGTTTGTCGCGCCGAAGACGGTCCAGGTCTTCACCGGTATGATTTGGCCGCCGTCGTAGATCACCCTCTCGTTGAGTATGGTGAGCATGGTGTTTAATATGGCGCTGGAGGCGTTGAAGATCTCGTCCAGCAGGGCGAAGTCCGCCTCCACTATGGAGTTGGTGTATATCCTCCGCACGTTGCCCTTGAGGAGCTCCACCACGTCTATGGGGCCTATGACCTCTTCTACCTCCGTGAATTTGGTTAAGAGGCGGTAGAACCACTTTGCCTTCAGGAGCTTGGAGATGGATGCCACCAGCATGGTCTTGGCGGTGCCCGGCGGCCCGATGAGGATGAAGTTTTCCCGGATTAACACGGCGGTGAGCGCCGCCGTAACCTCGTCGGTGAACTTAAAGAACAAGGAGTCTAAAGTCCCCCTCACCTGGGCCACCTTGTTGATTACCTCCTCCACGCCTTATTTAGGTTAACCATTAATATGTTTTCTATCCCGCCAGTGGCTGGGCGTTGAAAGTTTTGGTTTACCCCCTTGTGGTATGCCTAAGTCGCACCTATATAAGCACTGTGGATAAAATAGGCGTGGATCACTTTTTCGACATGTTCGTATCTTCGGCTGGTCGGAAGCTGAGGGAGTACTTGAGCAACCGGCCTCATCACGAGTACCCCCTGGAGGAGCTTGAGGACCGGGTGTTGAGGCGGAGGGTGGAGCCGATGGGCGCCGGCTTGCGGGCGGCGGGCGTCGACGGGGGCATCGGCGTCGTGCGGCTTTCCAACGGGCATCATGTGGTCTTGGCGAGGGCGGCTGCGGTGGGTCCCGACTTCATCGAAAGGGAGTTCGTCGCCGACGTGGCGACTGTGGACTCCTCCTCTCTGCCCTGGGCGTATCTTGTAATCGCGGAGTCGCTGGTGGGCATCAGGGCTTTGGAGAAACACGGGGTGGACGTCTTGCTTATGGACGGCTCCCTCTACGCCAAGGCCGTGCGGCTTGTCCATAACCTAATACTCACGCGGGAGTTCCAGAACTTGTTCTACGTGCCGGAGCTCGCCACGGCGCTGTACAGCTTCGCCAACCTGCTGAAAACCGCCCAGGGCAGGGGGGCCAGGCTTGTCTTCGTGTCGAAGGACCACAGCTTCAAGCTGTTGAAGGAACACGTCGTGTTTGAGAAGCTGGCTGAGAGGCACCGGGACCACGTGTTTCAGAAGGGGCTTCTCTGGTACTCCGTCTTGTGGATTAGGAGGTTTAGGAAGGAGCTAATCGAGCTTTACAAAACCGCCAGGAGGCAGGACTACGGGGCCGCCAGGCTGATGGCGCTTCTGGTGACCCAGTCTGTGACGGACTCGGAGCTCCTAACGGGTCTACTGCCGCCCCGCCACTACACCGTGCCCATGTTGGTGGGCGGTTGCGATGCCTACATGAACTACAAGGGGATCAACACCGTGGATAGGCTTGTGAAGGCCGCGGAGGAGAGGCTGGAGGACTCCCTCATCTTTAGGCTGAAGGACAGCTTCGGTAGCGACGTGGTGGGGAGGATAAGGGAGGCGCTGGAGGCCGTCCCTAAGGTGTACTTCTTCTACGTGAGGCTCAGCGACGACGCGCCTCTCCTCGTGGAGTTGCCGGCGGAGGGCGCCAAGATGTTCGACGGCTCTCCCGTCAAGGCCTTCTACCCCGCGGCGCAGGTGGACGACGTCGTGGGAATGCTGGCGGAGCAGTACCGCGACCCTATCCACTACAACACGTGGCTTTGGTACGCCCACGCAGTGGCGTCGTTTAAGGCCGGCCAGCTGGCGGAGTACGCCGTCTACCTGAAGAAGATGGCGGAGGAGGTGGGCGTCGCCAGGAGGGTGAAGATGGCGTGGGGGCTATGAGGATCGGGTACGTCGTCGCCGCGGCCACCCCCTTCGAGTTCCTCGCCACGCTGGACCCGGAGAAGCCCATCAGCCTCTACGACTACGTGGCGGTGGACCACGTGGAGCACGACGGAGGCGAGTACGTCAACGTGAGGCTTCTCGGCCAGATCGTCAGGCTTTATAGGGACCCCTACTCCGCCAAGAGGGATCTCCCGCTGTATAGCGTGATCAGGGAGGTGTCTGACAACATACTGGAGGTGCAGATAGCCAAGGTCAAGGTGCTGGGGTACGTCCACGGCGGGGACCTCAGACAGCCGAAGCACCCGCCCAGGATAGGGTCTCCCCTCTACCTCGCCGAGGATGAGGAAATCGCCGAGTTGTTTAGGGTGGAGCACGGCCTCTGCGTGGGGAGGCTGGCAAGCCGCGACTTAGACATCTGCCTAGACCTCAACGGCGTTAAGAGACACGTGGCGATCATAGCGGCGACCGGCAGCGGCAAGACCTGGTTCTCCGTGGTCTTGATAGAGGAGCTTCTAAAGAAGGGGGCGAAGATCGTAGTCATCGACCCACACGGCGAGTACGTCCCCATAAGAGACAGCATCTACAAGCTGGGGCCCTACACGGCGAAGGTGGTGAAGGTGTCTAGGCACCACACCGGCGATTTGATGTACAAAATGGGGGTGCTAGACGGCGAGCCAGACGCCTTGGCCAACGCGGCGGGGGTCCCCCCAGGCGCGAAGAAGATCCGCTACGCCACATACCTCGCCTGGTCCTACGCCAAGAAGGTGAAGAAGTCCACCGGCAAGCCCCTGGGGCTTTCCTTCCTCAGGTTGGTGCTCCACACAGCCCTCCGGGGCGAGGCCGCCTTGAACAAGCTATTCCAGCAGTACAAAATCGAGGGGGACTTCCCCATGGAGGACTTGAGGCAACTGGCTAAGAAGGATAGACACTCCATCTTCAGCGCCTTGACCTACCTGAGGCGGCTTCAGCGGCTGGGCGTTTTCTCCTCCCGGTCCACCCCCCTTTCTAAGCTCCTGGCCGACATCACCATCCTCAACCTCGCCGGCGTAAACGAGGAGGTGCAGGACTACGTCGTGGCGCACCTCGTCAACAGGTTATTTCAGGCAAGGGTGAGACATGTGAGGTCCCTCAGAGGGGTCCAAATCCCGTGGCCGGTGGTGTTGCTTGTGGAGGAGGCGCATCGCTTCGCGCCGCCTAAGGCGCTCCGGAAGACCAGATCCTACGAGGCACTGTCTAGGGTCGCCTCCGAGGGGAGGAAGTTCGGGGCGTATCTCGTCATCGTGAGCCAGAGGCCGAGCAAGGTGGATCCCGACGTGATAAGCCAGTGCCAGAGCCAAGTCATCATGCGCATAGTGAACCCCAGGGACCAGGAGGCGGTTAGAGAAAGCAGCGAGCTCCTAGCCCAGGAGTTCCTCGACAACCTGCCGGGCCTCGACGTGGGTGAGGGCGTGGTGCTGGGCCCCCTGGTGAGGCTCCCCGTGGTGGTCAAGGTGAGAGACAGGGTTTTGGAATACGGCGGCGCAGACATAGACCTAGCCGCCGCCTGGAGGGTGGACAAAACGGCAGACGTCGCGCAGATGTGGAGGAGGCTGTACAGCGCCCCTCCGACGCCGAGTCTGTTGCTCTCTGCCTCTAGGCTGAAGGTGCTGAGGAAGGTTCGCGAAGGCGGACGCATAGCCGTGACTCTGCTAGATGGCGAGAGGGAGGTCGCCGTCACCATAGAAGATGGGCGCCCTGTCTGTAGCGCGTGCGGCGCCGGGAAGCCCTGTCCCCACGTCTACAAGGCGCTGGAGGAAACAGTCGAGATAGTATGAAGATCCTCCACGTGTCTGACGCGCATCTGGGCAGGGCCCAGTACCACCTGCCCGAGAGGGAGGAGGACTACTTCAAGGCCTTTGAGGAGGCTCTGCGGCTCGGCAAGTCGGCAGACGTCGTCTTGGTCACAGGCGACCTCTTCGACACGAGGAGGCCGAGCAACAAGACCCTCCTGCGGTTTGTGGAGGCGGTGGAGACGGCTGGGGTCGTTCTCTACGCCATAGGTGGGAACCACGACTTCAGTTACGTCAGATACCGGGCCGAGGCTGGGAGATGCCCCCGGCCTAGGGAGTGTCTATACGACACGGCGCTTAGGCTTGTGGACAGGATGAGGCTGGCGCGGCTTCTCTGTTGGGAGGCGGCGGACGTGGGCGGCGTCTACATATTCGGCGCATGCGCCACGCCTAGGGACTACGCCGCGGAGTACCGCGGATCGCTCCAGAGGATGCCTCCCGGCTCCATCCTCGCGATCCACCAAGCCGTGGAGGGAGTCAAGGCGAGGTACCCCGCGGAGGACGACGACTACACGATGCCGCAGGCGGTCTTCCAAGGCCTGCCGTATTTGCACATAGCGGCGGGCCACGTCCACGACCACCTGGCCAAGCATCCGGCAGGCGCCGTGTGGGCCGGCTCGTTGGAGATCTGGGACGTGGGGGAGTTCGAGACTTGGGACTACAGAGGCGGCTTCGAGAAGGCGCAAGACGTTGCCCAGAAGGGCGTCGTGCTTATAGATGTGGCGGGGAAGGCGGCGTCGCTTAAGCCAATCTCTCTGCCCCCCCGGAGGCCGCTTTATAGAGTTAGGCTCTTCATCCGCGAGGTCAAAGAGGCAATCTCCGCTGTGGAGGAGGCGGCGAAGCTCTTCGACAGAGAAGGCGCCGTGGTGAGGCTCGAGCTGTGGGGCGTCGTGGAGGGCAGCCTCAAGACGGGGCAACTGGCGTCGAGGTTCTCCAAGACGCTTCATGTAGATGTGGTGGACAGGACGTCCTCGCCGCAGAGGGCTGTGGCGCTGAGGGGCACCGCCGTGGAGGAGCTGTGGCGCATCATGAAAGAGAAGCTGGGCCCCCACGCAGACGTGGTGCTTAAGGCTATGGAGCTTATACGCGACGGCGAGAAAGAGGCGGCGAAAAGACTCCTCCTAAAGGCTCTGTATGATTAAGAAGATCGAGATCGTAAACTTCAAGGCCTACGACAAGGCCTCTTTTAGGTTCGGCGAGGGCGTCAACTTCATCTACGGCGCCAACGGCGCCGGCAAGACTTCGCTTATGGAGGCCATCTCCGTCGCCCTCTTCGGGTCGCAGTGGGTGACTAGGTGGGGCGGCAGGAGGTGGAGCAACTTCCTCAGGAGAGGCGCCGCGTGGGGCGAGGTGAAGCTGTACATAAGCCACGGGGGCCGGGAGATCGTCGTCGTTAGGAGATTCGGCGAAGAGGGGACGGTCTCCTCCGGCACGTACCTGGCGGTGGACGGTGGCGTGGTGGCGCGGGGCGACTCAGACGTCACGGCGACTCTCGTCTCGAAGCTGGGCCTTAGGCTGGACGAATACGCACATCTGCTCTACATCCGGCAGGGGGAGTTGAGGAGGATACTGCAGGAGACCGACTACATAGACCGCATCTTTCGCCTCGACGAGTTCGACAAGGTGGACGAGGTGGTGAAGGACGTACACGACGAGTTTAGAGCTCGGCGGGAACGGGCAGGCGGCCGGCTGGAGGAGCTGGAGAAGAGGCTCCCCGTGTTGAGGAGCAGGCTGGACGACTTGCGGCGGAGGCTGGAGGAGGCCGAGAAGAGGGCGGCGGAGCTGGAGGAGGCGTCGGCGCGGTTTAGAGAGGTGGAGAGACGCTACCTGGAGCTTAGGGAGCGGCACGCCTCTCTGGCCAAGGAGAGGGAGGCGCTGGAGAAGAAGCTGGAAGATGCGGCTCAGCTGGCGCTCAGCGCCGAGAAAGACGTGGAGCAACTGGAGGCTGAGCTGGAGGCTATTAAGAAGGCGGCGGAGGAGTTGAAAAGCCTTCCCGAGGTGGGCGACGTGGAGAAGGAGTATTTCGAGCTTCGGCAGGCGGTGGCTACGGCTGAGAGGGTCCCTCCCGAGGCGAGGAGCTACGACCCCAGGTCTCTTGAGGAGGCCCGGCGGAGGCTGGAGGAGGCGAGTAGGAGACATGGAGAGGTGAAGACGCGGCTTGCTCTTCTACGCGACGTGCTCCGTCTGGCCCAGCGGGCGGAGGGCGGCCGGTGTCCGGTGTGCGGGTCGCCGCTTTCTAGAGACGCCGTCCAGCGGCACGAATTAGAGGTGCTGGGCCTGGAGAGGGAGGAGGAACGCCTCTCGAAACTCATAGCCCAGCTCAAGGCCGAGGTCGGACGGCTGGAGGAGCTGGACAGACTTTACCACAGCTACAAGCCCCACCTGGCTCTAGACCTCCCATCCGCGCGGAAGAGGCTGGCCGAGCTGGAGGCCCTATACCAGAAGAAAAAGGAGGTGGAGAGGAGGCGGGCGTACCTCTCGGCGCAGGCAGCTAGGGAGGCGGAGGTGGCGAGGCGGCTGGAGGAGCTGAAGGCCCGTAAGGCCGAGGCAGAGAGGAAGATACAAGAGGTGAACCAGAGGCTGGGGGAACTGGAGGCGGAGCTGGCCGCGGCCGCAGAGGCGTTGAAGAGGCTGGAGGCTGAGTACGCGGCGCTTAAGACAAGACACGAGGAGTACCTCGCCGCGAGGTCTGTGGCGGCTGAGCTCAGGCGTCAGATAGCCGAGACGGAGAAGGAGCTGGCCGCCTTAGCAGGCGAGCTGGAGAAGGCCAAGTCAGAGGCCGAGAGGCTCGACAAGGCCCTCGCCTCGGCGCGGCAGATAAGAGTCGTCCTCGGCGAGCTCAAGCCTTTGATGCGTCAGACGTTGCTCAAGGCCATAAATGAGGAGCTAAACGCCGTCTTCCTCCGCCTCAGACACAAAGAGGTGTTTAAATCGCTCCAGCTGGTCGAGACAGACGGGAGGTACGTAATCCGCGTCAACACCCCCACAGGCCCCATAGACCACGGCCTCCTGTCGCTGGGGGAGCAGAACCTCGCCGCCCTCTCGTTGAGGGTGGCCCTGGCGAGGGCCCTCCTCGGACAAGCCCCCTTTATGATGTTCGACGAACCCACGGAACACCTAGACGAAGAACACAGAAGAAAAATCGTGGAGCTGGTAAGAGGACTCACGTCGATAGTCCCCACAATCATCGTCACCTCCCACCTAGGCGAATTTGAAGAAGTCGCAGATGTAGTCATCCAACTATAAAAGGCCACGCGCTCCTCGTTCCGCGGCGAAGCGAGAGGCATGCCATTAAAGGCAACGGCGCCAGCTCAACCGCACAACAAGAGAGAGTGTCTGGATGTTCGGCGTCGGCCGCGGATAGGCGGTGAGCTTAAATTTTACCAGAATGACGAGTTCGTGGAGAGAGAGTTACTAAGCCCGAAGATCGACGTGAAGAGCTACATAAGGGCGAGGGTTATGGAGGTCATAGACGAGCTGTCGTTGAGCATCATGATGCTCGAGGCTGGGGCCACGAGAAACGCCGCCGGCAAGGCGTTTGTCGCCGTTAAGGCCTTGATAAGCGCGATGGTGTTGATAAATCTAGACAGGCTACTAGCCCTAAAGAGGGACGAGAAGGAGAAGAAGTGGTACGAGAAGAAAGCCTACACAGTCCCCACGAAGTCGATCAAGGGGATATCGTTGGACCTATTCGAGCTGGGGTACAGGGAAATTGGGGCGATCGCCGACAAGGCGCTGAACCTCCACGACTACCAATACAACGGCCTAGACCCAGACTTCAGCCCCTACAAAAAGAAAGAAGAGGCGGTGCGGGACATAGTCGTCTTAATTGACGCCGTTGTTGAGAAGTTGCCTCACTGGACCGGGAGCTACTGGGACGAAGAGATAAAAAGAGACTTCAAACATCTAACTAAAAGGCTTGAGGACTTTAAGAAAAGACGCCCGCCTCACTAACCTCCTCCCCGCCCCCGAAGAACAGACGAGGCACCCTCCCGCCGTCGCTGGCGCCTCCAGCGGTGAGTAGTGGGCGCGACCCGGGCCGACATGTAAACCACTCCGAGCTGGCCCTCAATCCTGGCCCAGACGGCGCGTATAATCGGCTTCTCGCACAGGCGTCTTTCAGCCCTCAGGGCTCTTCGTCGTCTGCTACCTCAGGCTATTTCTTTGCGTACCGCCAAACGCCCTTAGCGGCACACTCCGGCGTCGTCCCTAGAAGCGAGTTGAGGACGGCTACCACGTCTAACCGCATAAACCAACCTCACGTCTCCTTCCACTAATCGGCACCTGCCTCACGCAGTTGCGGCTCTCAGCCGCCACAGGACAATATGTGCAATTGAAAGGCTACCAAAAGACTTAGAGAGGCATCCCGAACCTTATGGCCGCCCCCAGCACCACGAAAGCTACGGAGATCGTGGTGACGGCGGCCACGTGGAGGAGGAGCAGGCCTCCCACGTTCTCACCCCTTTTGAGCCTAGGTATTAGGCGTAGCCGCGCGTGTAGGGCGATCAGAATTAGGATGACGAAGAGACCCATCTTTATATGCGCCGCCATAGGCCACTTCCCCCACCCGACGTATAGCATCGCCACGCCGGTGGCCG